>ERZ1049444.1047-NODE-1047-length-22256-cov-16.003018_pt1 | contig 22256 bp, 29 predicted proteins | sample MGYA00383101_ERZ1049444 | MGnify/ENA primary metagenome ERZ1049444 (study PRJEB29581, sample SAMEA5548371) | metagenome | biome: marine; feature: coastal; material: water | depth 50 m | study: Short-term variability in the microbial, nano- and picoplankton...
ACTGGTAGTGGTGATCTTGGAAATGTATTATTCCGTTCAAATCAACTGCCTAGTATTTTTGGATTGTTCCTTACTGCTGGAATATTGTTGATATTGGTATTTACTCAAGGTATGAAAATTGAAATTCCAATTGTTTCAACAAAGTATCGAGGATTTCAAGCTGTTTATCCTATCAAATTGATGTATGTCTCTAACATTCCTGTAATTTTAGCATCTGCTTTAACTGCCAACGCAGTATTTGTGTTCCAAATGATTTGGTCAAACTTTAACCCTCGTAACAATAATTTCTTTGTAAATTTTATAGCGCAATTTGATCCTACTAGTCCATCTACACCAATTGGTGGAATTATTTACTATGTTACACCACCTCGTGGTTTAGATGTTGCAGCCTTAGATCCTATGCGTGCTGTAGGATATGTTTTGTTTATGATTGGAATTGTAGTTGTATTTGGAAGACTATGGGTTGAACTTGGTGGTTTATCGCCAAAGAGTGCAGCTCAAAACTTACTTGATGCAGATGTACAAATTCCTGGATTTAGAAGATCAAACAAACCAGTTGAAGCATTACTAAACAAGTACATTCCATCAGTTACTATCATTGGCTCCATGATTTTGGGTCTATTGGCAGGTGTATCTGATGTTCTTGGTGTATTTGGTTCTGGAATTGGAATTTTACTTATGGTAGATATTCTCATTAACTATTACACACAATTAGTAAGAGAACAAGTAGAAGTTGTGATGCCGCGATTGGGTGCTTTACTTGGCAGAAAATAAGAAAATTGTATTGGTAGGAATACCAGGTGTTGGAAAAACTAGTTTACTATCTAAAATTGTTGAATATTTAAAAAATAAAAACAAAACAGTTTCTGTTATGAATTATGGAACTTTGATGTTTGATGTTGCAAAAGAAAATGGCTTGGAACATAGGGATGGTCTAAGAAAATTACCTCTATTAGAACAACAAGAACTTCAAAAAACTGCTGCTGAAAAAATTGCTTTAGTAAACACAGAAATCCTAATAATTGATACTCATGCATTTATCAGTTCTCCTGAAGGATATTATCCTGGATTACCTGAACATGTTTTAAAAATTATCAAACCCACAAACTTTGTTTCAGTAGCTGCAAAACCTGAAGAAATCTATAACAGACGAATGAAAGACGAATCTCGAGATAGAGATAAAATCACCTTAATTAATATCAGAAAGGAATTGGAATATCAAACAGGTATGATTTCTGCTTGCGCTGTAATTACTGGGGCACCTGTTAGGCACATTCTTAACGGAGAGGGAAAGATTGATGAAGCAGCAGACAAGATAATAAATGCGATAGGACTGTAAAAATGGATTTCAACTTAATACTACTCTTCATTGATTCTATACCCCTACAACTTCCAGATTTTCTTGGAGGTGAAATGAGAATGGCTTTGGGTAGTGATGATCCAATGGTTGGAAGAGGAATGGATGCTACTATGGCATTAATTACTGGAATGTTTGCTGTAACTGGATTTGGAATTTTACTAAATGTCTTTAATTCTGGAGTTAGAAAGAAGATGGTTGATCAAACAAAACTAAAACGAATAATGAAAGAAACTCGTGGATGGCAAAAAGAAAGAATGGCTGCAATGAGATCTAAAGATGCCGCAAAAACTGCTGAATTAAACAAAAAATCATCTTACATGAACAAAATGTCTATGGAGATGATGCAAATGAATATGAAACCTATGATGATTACTTTTGTACCTTTAATTCTAATATTTTATCTTGTTTTACCAGTACTATTCTCTTATACTGTAGCTATTTCCCCAATACCCCTAAATGTAATTCCTGGAGATATGTTTCAACTAACTTGTAGTGCAGAACAAGCTTTGGATACAGAACACATATGTTTTGGTAAAGAAAATCATATAATGCTCTGGGCTTGGTATTTCCTTTCGTCTATTGCATTTAGTGGCATAATTATGAGACTAACTAAAACATCAATGGATCTCAGTTGACAAAATCTATTGTTATCTCTGGCCCTCCCGCAGTAGGAAAAACTACTGTTGCTAAAGGACTGGCTGAAGAATTTGACTTAACATATCTTAGTGGTGGTGACGTTCTTAAAGAAATGGCAAAAGAACATGGTTTTGATTCTCAAGGTGATGATTGGTGGGATACTGAAGACGGGATGAAATTTCTTAATCAACGTGAGGAAAATTCTGAATTTGATAAAAAATTAGATAAAAAATTAATTGAATTATTTAATGCAGGTAAAACCGTAATCACTAGTTATACTCTTCCATGGTTAATCAAAGATGGAATTAAAATTTGGTTAGAAGGTTCTCGTGAAAGCAGTACCAAAAGAATGCAATCTCGGGATAATATGAGCCCAGAAGATGCTTTTGAAATAACAAAACAACGATTTGATAAGAATAAAGCACTATACAAAAAATTATACAATTTTGATTTTGGTGATGACAAATCTGTTTTTGATTTGATAATTAATACTGATAATCTTACTGCAAAACAAGTAATTGATGTTGCAAAAGAAACTGTGAGAAAATTGCTATGACTTTAAAACAACTTGAAAATTTAGTTGAAATTGATCAAGATTTTACTGATGACGCATATGGCACATATTATGATAAAAGAACAATTGAACAATTATTGAATTATGGCATAATTATTTTAGATAAACCCCCTGGTCCTACAAGTCACGAAACAGTCGCATGGACTAAGAGAATTTTAAAACTTCCTAAGATTGGCCATAGTGGAACATTAGATCCTCAAGTATCTGGAGTTTTACCTTTGGGATTGGGAGAGGCAACAAAAGCATTAGGTGTTTTGTTATTTGGTCCAAAAGAATATCATGCATTAGGACGTGTACATTCACTTCCATCTAAAGAAAAACTAAAAGAAGTAATTGATATGTTTCAAGGTGAGATTTTTCAAAAACCCCCACAACGTTCTGCAGTGGTACGTCAAACAAGAACAAGAAGTATCTATGAATTTGAAGTGTTAGAACAAAAAGAACGATTACTATTGACTCGAATTTTATGTGAAGCAGGTACGTACATTAGAAAATTATACTATGATCTTGGAGAAGTTCTTGGACCTGGTGCTACTATGATTGAACTTCGACGTACTAGAGTTGATCAATTCCGTGAAACTGATGGATTGGTTACTTTACATGAACTTGCTAATGCATTTGCATTGTGGGAAGAAAAGAAAGATGATAGTAAATTAATGACAATGATAAAGCCTGTTGAATATGCATTTAGTGAATTAAAATCTGTAGTAATTCGTGATTCTGCAGTTGATGCAATGTGTCATGGTGCGCAACTTGCAATTCCTGGAATTTTGAAAATCTCTCCAAATCTAAAGAGTGGAGATATTGTTGGAGTTTATACTCAAAAGGGAGAGGCAGTTGCTTTAGCTGAATCTACCATGTCTGAAGAAGAAATTCGTGATGCAACTAAAGGCTATGCATTTGAAACAAAGAGATTGATTATGGCTCCCAACACATATCCTAAAAAATGGAGAACTAAACCTACAGCTTCAAAGGATTAATCTGGAAATTATTTTGTAAATTGTTAGCAAAAAGTCTTGTTGTATTTATTGGAGTTGGTTTAGTCGCAGGTCTTCTTTTTGGAATTTATTTAATTGATGTAAAAAACACTAGTCAGCTAGTATTTGTTGATGGTGCTTCTGTTTCAATTGTAACTGAAAAATTTGATTTTAAAATTGGTGAAGGGATTAAAATTAAAATTGTAAATTCTGGAAATATTCCATTAACCTTTTCTGATGCTTCTTATGGTCTTAGAATAACTGGTTTATCTGGAATTTTGATGTATTCTCCTGAAGCAGGGCAGGTAATTTCAACACTTGAACCTGGAAATGAAATTTTTCTTTCATGGGATCAAATCAAAAATGATGGTGATACTGCATTAGAAGGTCTTTACAAAATATCTACAAGTGCTATTGATTCATCTGGAAACAAAGTTGAAAAATCTACCACTATCACAATCTGGAAATAGTTTTCGATTATAAAATAACACAATATATAATCTGATTTTACCAATCACATTTGTCGCAAGACTTGTGCCGGGGTCGCCTAGCCTGGTAGGGCGCGCGCCTGGAAATAATTAACCATAAAGCGCGTTCTCGCAAGGGAACGGGAGTTCAAATCTCCCTCCCGGCGCCTTTTTACTTTTCTAATTTTTCAATAATTTTAGAAAACTTCCATGGTCCACATTGTGCATCTATTGATTCATTTTCAAACAACCTAGTTTTGTTTAAATGATTTACAATATGTGCTGCAAAAGGTAATGCTCCAGTAGCTCCTGGTGAATTATAATTTAAAATATGAAATGATTTTTCTTCATCCATTAAAATTACATCTGGAACAAATTTCCCATTCTCATCAATAATTGATGAACGAATTCCTGCAGTTCCTTTTTTTAAAATTTTATCTGAATCTATATTTGGCAAGAATCTTTTGACTCTGTTAATCATTACATCTTTTGACATTGATGATTGAATTTCATTTATTGCTAATTCTTGAAATTGTTTATCAAAAATTGCCTTCCTTGCACCTGAACCAAGCATTTCAAGAATTTTTGGAATGAACTCCTTGATGTTTTCAGTTGTATCGTATCCATATGGACTAAACACTGGAACTGCATTTGGTCCTATTTCACAACTCCCATCCACACGAATAATCCAATGAGGATCTAAAAATGGATAATCTGGAAATTCAGGAACTGAATATACACTTGTTTTAGTCATATTGTGATATTCTTTTGGTATAATCCAATACTCCCCTCTAAAATGTACATCTGTAAGATTTTGTGCAACTCCAACATCATGTGCAATGTTTATTGCTTCCCCTCCTGCTGCGTTGATAAAAAATTTTGTAAAAATTTTTTCATCATTATTTAATGTTATTTCCCATTGTTCATCTTGTTTTTTTATGTTAGTTACTTTGGTATCTAAAATTAATTCTGTACCATTCCCTATGCTGTCTTTCATTATTGAATCAGTGAATATTGAATAATCTGCAGAACCATCTCTGTAAACATAAAGAGCTGCCTCACATTTTATCGCAGGTTCTATTTTTTTAATCTCGTCTTTGTTTAACAATTTAATGTCTTTATCTTTAAGACCATTCTGTTTTCCCCATTTGAGATATTTCTCAAGGACTTTGGTATCTTTTTTATTTAATGCAACCTCAATTACTCCGTCTTTTTTAAACGGTAAATTTTTTAGTTTGGAGTATTCTTCCCACATTTCGAATCCATGAAATGCAGCTTTTGCAAATAATTTTTTTTTATCGGGATTATACAAATATGGTGCATGAACTTTTCCCGTATTTCTGCCACTTGTATGAAACGCTACTTTAGGAGCTTGTTCAATTACTGCTATTTTTTTTGATTTATTCAAAAATGATAGAAAATATGAGATTGATGTACCTAGTATCCCTCCTCCAATAATTATGATGTCAAAATTATTTGTCACAAGTTTTCACCTTTATTTTGTTTTAGTTGATAATAAATTGAATCTGCAGTAACCAAACTTAATATCTAATGATTATTGAATTTCCCTATGCTACCTGATCAATGCTCTGTATCCAAGGAAGGTAAACAATGTGTCAATCCTCCAGAGTTCATAGTATCAATAATTGACAATAAAGATGAATATATGGTAGGTGTTACTTGTGGGCGACATAAGCAGGTTGTAACTGGAAAAATTGGGTTTCTTCAAAAAGAAGGAAAAATTCATGATGGTAAAGTTAGTTTTTCTCCTGTTAAAGCAGTTGGAACTGATTGTGTTCATGGTGATACAGATGATTTCATCCAAATTGATATGAAATAATTACAAAAATTGAAATAATTTTAATTTTAATGGTTTGTATTGTTGTTTGAATTATTATCTGATTTAGTAAAAATTGATGAGATTTTATTTATTGTAAGAAATTCTAGCGCTGTAAGTGAGGTTAGGAATAATTCTCTTAGCATTAAACAAAAAGAAAAATGGATAACTATTGGTGATAATGATGGTCCTGCACATATGCACATTGACTCAGAATTGATTAAATCTGCAGAATTTGTAAAAGAGATAAAACCTGAACGTACTAGTTTTAGTGTGCGATTTTTCAATGCCACTGGGGATCGTGTTTTAGCAGCATTTTTTACAAAAATGTATGATGAAAATAAAATACTAATTTTTGAAAGAACAAAAATCTACGATCAATTAAACCAAAAATATTCTTCCAAAATTAAATTTTAAAAAAAACCTTGTCTGAAAAAGACAAGGAGAAAAAATATTATTCTTCAGATTCTTTCTTCTTCTTCTCTTTCTCAGACTGTAGTTTAGCTAATTCTAATTCTTCATTTGTGTGCTTGAATTTTTTCAATCTGACTCTGTGTTACAATTTACATATAAAAACTGCAGTTTTTTTATCTCTTTTTTCTTTGAAATAATTCTCAAAATTATGCCTAAATTCTAATATCCTACAGAATAGATTGGTTTTTTTCCATTTATGCCTAAATTCAAATTCTTTACAGTTATTCTTGCCATCTCCTCTCTTGTTTCTCTAGATGAACTTCCGATATGTGGTGCCAATACTATGTTTGAGATCTTTGTAAATAGATGATTATTTCCAATTGGTTCGGATTCAAATACATCTAGTCCTGCACCTGCAATAATTTTTTTCTTGAGTGCTATTCCTAGATCTTTTTCATTTACAATCTTACCTCTAGCAGTATTTATCAAAAATGAAGAATTTTTCATTTTTTTGAAAATTTTATTGTTGAACATTTGATCTGTTTCTGATGTATGTGGAACATGAATTGAAATTACATCACTTTGTGTGATCAATTTATCTAGTGAGACATATTTTACACCTAATGATTTTTCTCTACTTTTTGAAACATGACTTCTATTATGATAAATTATTTTCATATCAAATGCTTTAGCTCTTTTTGCAAGAGTACTTCCAATTCTTCCCATCCCTAATATTCCCAAAGTTTTTCCTTGAAGATCCATTCCTACATAATCATGTGCACCGTAAATCTGTCTCCATTTACCCTTTCGAATAATTCTATCTCCTTCTGAAACCCTTCGCACTAAATCTATCATCAAAGCAAATGCTAAATCTGCAGTTGCGTCAGTTAATACTTTTGGAGTATACCCAACTCGAATTTTTTTCTTTTTTGCATGATTGATATCTATATGATCAAAACCAACACTAAACGTACTAATTACTTTGAGATTTGTACTTAGATCAATTATTTTATCATCTATTTTATCATATGGAAAACAAATCAATCCATCGATAGTTTTAATTTTATTTTTTAAAATATTTTTAGGAATTGGAATTTTACCTGTATGGATTTCAATTTGATATTTTTTCTTTAATTCTTTTAATGCAAAGTCATGTAGTGTTCTAGTAAGAAATACTCTTTTTTTTTGCATTGTTTTTAAGAATTATCTCAAACCATTTATACGATTTCCTTTTAATCAACTTGGATGTCTTCTAAAGTTGAAGAAGAATTTGCAATTTGTGTTGAATGTGGAAATTCTATTGAAAAATGTGTCTGTGTTTGTCCTTATTGTGGTGAACGTGATGAATGTGAATGTGCATTGTTTGATGCTGCAACTGGAGGATAATTAAATTGACAAGATCCATTATTATTCAATTTGAAGGTGACTTATTGTGAATTCAATTGATTTTACGTGGCTAATTGGAGGTCCTCAAGGAAGTGGTGTAGAATCTGGAGCAAATATTTTCTCTCGTGTTTGTGCTGAAATGGGCTATCAGGTGTTTGGGAAAAGAGAATTTTACTCTAATATCAAAGGTGAACATAGCTATTTTACAGTAAGAATTGCAGATAAAAAAATTCATTCAAATGTTAATGATGTTAATTTGATGGCGTCATTTGATGCTGAAACAATTTTTCGTCATTATGATGAAGTAATATCTGGGGGTGGAATAATTTATGATTCAGATATTGTCGAGACAAAGACTGATACTGTTCGTACTCTTGATAACCCATTCAAAGAACGATTACACAAAGAATTAGAATCCAAAAATAAACCATTTACCGTTGCAGGTGTTTTGGAAATTGCAAAAGATAATGGAGTTTTATTATTTCCTGTTTCTTTCAAGTCTATTCTTCAAACATTATCTGAGGAGAATGAAAACCCACGTTTACGTGGACTAGTCAGAATGTATAATGTGATTGGGGTCTCTCTTTCTTTGGGATTGGTACAGATGCCTCCTAATTCATTACAAAAAACAATTGATACAATTTTTTCAAAAAAACCTGAAATCGCAAAAATCAACCAATTAACTGCCATCTATTCTTACAATTATGCCACCACAAATTTTGAAAATTTTGATTATATGTTATCTGGAATGGAAAAAGAACCTGGAACTCTTTTGGTTCAGGGATTTCAGGGAACTGCTTTGGGAAAAATGGCATGTGGTTGTAGATTCCAACCATACTATCCAATCACGCCAGCTTCTGATGAATCCGTATTTCTAGAATCCCATGAACTTTTTGAAGTAATTGATGATAGACCTGGTTCTACTGCAGTTATTCAAACTGAAGATGAAATTTGTGCAATTGGTATGACTATTGGTGGTGCCCTAACTGGAACCCGCTCTGCTACTTGTACATCTGGTCCTGGATTTGCATTAATGACTGAGATGTTGGGTTGGGCAGGAATCAACGAAGTGCCGATTGTCATAACTAATTATCAAAGAAGTGGTCCATCTACTGGTCTACCAACTAGACATGGTCAAGATGATTTACTTTTTTCAATTTTTGCAGGACATGGGGATTTTCCAAAACTTGTTTATGCTTCAGGTGAGATTGAAGAGAGCTTCTATGATACTGGAAATTGTTTTAATTATGCAGAAACTTTTCAGCTTCCTGTAATTCACATGATGGATAAATTCCATGCTAGTTCTGTAATTACTTGTAAGAGATGGGATACAAAAAAAATCTCTATTGATAGAGGTAAATTATTAGAAAAAGTAGAAGATGGATATCAAAGATTCAAATTTTCTGATGATGGAATCTCTCCTCGCTCTAGATTGGGTATGGATAATGGAATTTTTTGGAATACTGGTGATGAATCTGATGAAACTGGTCATATTACAGAAGATCCAGTATTGCGTGTAAAGATGATGGATAAGAGAATGTCTAGATTAGATTTGATATTAGATAGAATTCCAAAAGATGAACAAGTGGTGTCGCATGGTGTTGATGATTTTACCATAATTTCTTGGGGTTCAACTATTGGTCCTGTCAAAGATGCGATAGACATGCTGAAAAAAGATGGAATTTCAATTGGACTAATTCAATTAAAATTAATGCATCCTTTTCCCGCTGATTATGTTAAATCATTACTAAAAGATGTCAAGATAATAATTGATGTTGAAGCAAATTACTCAGGACAACTAGGAAAAATTTTCAAACAGAATGTTCAACGTGATGTTGATTATTTTATTTTAAAATACACTGGCCGGGCAATGACTAGTACTGAAATTTATGATTCACTTAAGAAGATTGTTCAAAACAAAGCAGAAAAACGGGAGGTATTGATACATGGCGCTTAAACCTGCTGAATTCAAAACTGATGTTCATAATGATTGGTGTCCTGGATGTGGAGATTTTGGTATAGTCAATGCAATTCAAATGGCTCTTGCTGATATGGGTGTACAAAGAGACAAAACTGCAATATTTTCTGGAATTGGTTGTTCTGGAAAGACTTCTCACTTTATCAATACATATGGTGTTCATACGTTACATGGACGAGTTTTAACATTTGCACAAGGTGCAAAGATTGCAAATCCTGAGATGACTATTGTCGCTGTAGGTGGTGATGGTGATGGTTTAGGTATTGGGGCTGGTCATTTTGTAGCTGCTGGTAGACGAAATGTAAACATGACTTACATAATTTTTGATAATGGTGTTTATGGTTTAACAAAAGGACAAGCCTCTCCAACTTTGAAACTAGGAGAAAAAACAAAATCTCTTCCTTCTCCAAATACCAATTCTAATGTAAATCCAATTGGATTGGCAATTGCAAGTGGTTTTACATTTGTAGCCCGTGGCTATTCTTATGATGTTAGACATCTCAAAGACTTGATAATTCAAGCTGTAAAACATCCTGGACTTTCTTTTCTAGATGTTTTACAACCATGCCCTACATACAATGATCTGAATACCCGAGATTGGTATGCCGGAACTGATTTAATGGATGAGGCACAAAAAAGACATTCTAGAATCTATAAACTAGAAGATACTGGTTATGAGCCAACTGTTCATTATGATACTGAAGTTGAAGCAAATGAGAAACTGTCTCAGGCATTAATCAAATCATTAGAATGGGGAAATAAAATCCCAACAGGAGTATTTTACAAAAATGAAAACACAACTCCATACACTGTTCGAATACGGGATCACATTCCAAATTATTTAGAAAACCCTCCTGCAAAACAAAATATCTCAAAAAATGGTTTTTCTAATACAGATATCTCAAAAATTTTAGATTCTTTAGAAGTATAATTTCCAACTTTTTACCTAAGAAGTTATAGGCAAGTTTTTACTACTTTTATCTTACGTTTGAATATTTCTGAATCAAATAAAATTTTTAGAAAATCTATCCTTAGAGGTTTCTTTGAACCACGATTATTAAATTTAGATTTTAAAAAATCCCCAATTAAACACCCATCAATTACTGATGATGGTCTCATGCAATCTGATTTATTGCATATTTTTTTTGATTTAGATACTGGTTCTGATTATCCTGACGGTGATGAATGGTTTATTGTGGATATGTTATTTCCTTATGATGTAAAATTACCTGATCATTTGATGGGGTCTGATTTTTTTACTACTTTGTCAGTTGAAGAAGGAAAAACATTTTGGCATCACCGTGAACTGATTCGTTTTAAATATGGTAAATCTAAAAAATTGATTGATTCTTTAGATTTTATAGAAACAAAATACAAAGAATTTCATGAGCTGCTAGAACCATTACAAAAAGATCTTAATTGATTTCTTTCCATGATTCATTTGTAAATGAATATTTTTTATTTTCTGATGATGCTTTAAATAAACGCCATCTGATTGTTTCAGAATCAAATTTGTAAACTATTTCTGATATTCCTGAGGGTATTTTTTGTGGATTGAGATGATATGGTAATAATTCCAATACTGAATCAATTTTCTCAACAGCATTATCGAACCATTGTTTATCTTGAGTATCTATATTGAAAATAATTTTTGGGTTTCCAGAAAAATTAATCTTAATTTTTAGAGCATTCCCACTACCTCTTCTTCTTTTCATCTCTTTGAAAACTGATTTGACTTTTTCCCAGCGTTTAAAATCGAACCATTGGAAAAATTCTTCATTAAATCTAAGTGGAATATCTATGTCCAAAAAACTAACAAAATTTTCATCATTTGCTTCAATTTCCTCTTGAATGATTGTAAAATGAGAGTTTAGAAATCCATACAAAACTTCGATCTCCCATGGTGAAATTCCATAATATTGTAATGTTACCTCTAAATTTTCAGTCAATAATTACAAATCTCTAAAATTGTAATTAAAGCTTCAAGCCTAGGTTTTTGGAGTAAATTCATCTTAAAATTAAAATTATATGGATATAGTTAGAACTTTAGATATGAAGAAAGAATTTGTAGTAAAAAGTATCGATTCAGCCCCTGATGGTGCACCATATGTTGTAGTCTCATTGTCATCCATTAAAGATCTTAAAGAAGGAACTCAAAACCCTCAACCCCCTTTTGGCAGTCCAAAAGTGATGGGTTTTTCAAATATGAATGACATGATGAAGGATCTTAACAAGATGATGGGCGGAATGGGTGGAATGGGTGCACAAGGTGGTGTAACTCAATTAAAACTTGAAATGCATGAATACAAAGACATGGGTCTTTCTGTAGGTGATAAAGTGTTTCTAGAATTAAGTAAAGCCGAAACACTTGGTGTTTAGATAAATCTACGTTTATTCAAAATTGTAATTTGATGTAATGTTGTATTTACAGTTGTTACTAAATAGTATTGAAAAATTTCCAACCATAAAATGCTGCAACAGTTGCAATAACAAATAACATTGGTTTCCATGCAAATACTGGAATGCCTGGGGTTGCAAGTTTAACCTTGTAATTATCTACAATCTCTAAAACATTTTTCTTTATTTTATCATGCCATACGTTATACTCTACATGATATTTTTTTAGAATTTCTTCTACTTCATAAACAACTGGTGTTCTTTGTGAGAAAAGATGTTGAAGATAATCTCTTGAAACTTCTACTTCTGCATGAATTCCAATCAATCCTTTTTTCAAATCAACCATTCTGATGTGCATCTCCCATGGTTTTTTTAATTTGAGATTTAGTCCATTACCTATTTGATCTGGTTGTTTATGTTCAAGTTTTACTTTGGTAAATCCTTCTTCTGTAAAAATTTTCATTAATTCTTCAAAACTTTTCTTTACAACAATGTGTAGCTGTTCTACTCCCTCTTTATTGTCGACATTTATTTTGTGTTTTAATCCATCCAAAAATGAAATTGTCTTAGGATATGTTGTAAGGTACTCCATTATTCCACCCTCATAATACCTATATTTAAAGGAGAACAGCTTTTAATCTTGAATTCTTGGAGGATTTGATAAACCTCTAACGTATACACATTGATCTGGAGATATTGCCATCTCTAGAGGGTTAATTTTCCTGTCAGTGAGTTTTGATTCTGATCCTCTTACTATTGCAAATGGTTTTGATTCTGCACCTTCACCCATTTTGTGATTCGCAATTGTTGCAAGATTGTCTACTACTGCTTGAAACGTTACTTTTAATGGATTTCCATCAAGATCTTTTTTTGATCTCATATCCAATACGGGCTCAATTCCTGCACAGGCGATTGCAACTCCTGACGTGCCAATTCTTGCAGGCATTAGTCTGCTGTCAACTAAAATAATTCCAACATGCATAAACAATTTTAGGAAAATCTTTCTACGAATTTGTTCTGCAATAAGATATGGATTAGTTGGGTATAGGATAATCTTATCTTTTTTTGCATTGGATTTGTCAATCCCTGCATTTGGTGCCATAATATTGTCTGATGATGTGATGACAAACCCTCCAATCCCTCCAAAAATTTTATCTGATTCTCTAATGATAATTTCTGCAATTTGTGGTTTTAATTGATATTTTTTTGCAACTTGATTGCCTTTTCCTGATATTTTGACATTAGGTAAATCCATGAGTCTCCCTTGGGAATTTGATATGTATTTAGTTGAAATGACTATTACATCTCCATCTTGTAATCTCTCTTCATTATTCTCTAATGTTTCAAATAATGCCTCAAAAACATCAAATTTTCCTTCCATTCTCTTGGATAGGAGGGGTAAAACTGTTAATTGCATTACATTTGTAGTGTTGTTTTTCTTTTTTATTGTTCTGAAAAGCTTTTAATCTGTAGAAGAAGATTTTTTGATTATGAATATTGTTGAAAAAATTCTTGCACGTTCATCTGGAAAATCCTCACTTTCTCCTGATGATGTTGTATTTGCAAATGTCGATAAAGTTATGGTTCATGATGTATCTGGTCCAGGTGTTATCAAAGTCTTTGATAAATTAAAAAAACAAGGTATCTCTGTTGACAAATTATGGGATCCTACTAAAGTTTGGGTAGCTGAAGATCATTTTGTTCCTTCAGCTGAAAAAGTATCTGCTGAAAATATTGTAAAATTATCTAATTTTACAAAAAATTATGGAATTGAAAAACACTTCAAATATGGAATGGGGCAATACGGGATTTGTCATACTTTATCTCATGAAGAAGCACTGGTTATGCCTGGAGATGTTTATGTTGGAGGTGATTCTCATACAAACACAACTGGTGCATTAGGTGCTTTTGCATGTGGATTAGGTCATACTGATATTGCTTATGTTTTGTTAAATGGAAAAATTTGGTTTAAGGTTCCTGAAACAATTTACTTTAAGCTCAATGGAAAATTACCTGATCATGTGATGGCAAAGGATTTGATTTTAAAAATTATTGGAGACATTGGAACTGATGGTGGTGCATATAGGACCATGCAATTTGGTGGTAGTGGTATTGATGAAATGTCTGTAGAAAGTAGATTGACTTTATGTAATATGACTACAGAAGCTGGTGCCAAAAATGGTATTGTTGAACCTGATCAAAAAGTAGTTGATTATCTTTCCAGTAGAGGAGCTACAAATGTAAATTTGATTAAAGGTGATGCCGATGCAGAATATGCTAAAACCTTTGAATATGAAAGTTCAGAGATGGAACCAGTTGTTGCAAAACCATTTTCTCCTGACAATGTAACTGTTGTTCGAGAAGCACCTTCTGTAGAATTGGATAAATCTTACATTGGTTCTTGTACTGGTGCAAAATATGAAGACCTGGAAGCAGCTGCTAAAATATTGAAAGGACGAAAAGTGAAAATTAGAACTGAAATTTTACCTGCTGCAATTTCAATTTACCAACGCGCAATGGAAAATGGTCTTTTGAAAATATTCTTAGATGCAGGCGTTACTGTTGGACCTCCTACCTGTGGTGCATGCTGTGGTGCTCATATGGGTGTGTTGGCAAAGGATGAAATCTGTATTAGTACTACTAATAGAAACTTCCCTGGACGAATGGGACACGTTGAATCCCAAACATATCTTTCATCTCCTCTTGTGGCTGCAGCTTCTGCAGTTACTGGAAAAATTACTGATCCGAGGGACTTGAATTGAAAGGAAATATCATAAAATATGCTCGTGATAATATTGACACTGATGTGATCATTCCTGGTCAATACCTCAAAGTTCATGATTATGCAGAACTTGCAACACATGCAATGGAGGGTTTAGACCCTGATTTTCATTCTAAAGTAAAGGAGGGTGATTTTATTTTATCTGGAAAAAACTTTGGGTGTGGTTCTAGTAGAGAACATGCTCCAATTGCTTTATCCCATTCTGGAATCAAGGCCGTTCTTGCATTATCTTTTGCAAGAATATTTTATAGAAATGCAGTAGATGGTGCATTTTTGCTACCAATTGAGATTGATCAAGATGCATATGATGGAATTGCAGAAGGTGATGAAATTGAAATTGATGTTGCAATAAATGAGATTAAAAATATCACAAAAAATCAAACATACAAAATGAAACCTTTTTCAGAAATTATTGGAAAGATAATTGCTGCAGGTGGTCTTTTCAAATACAAGCCCGATTTGGATTAAAATGGGAAAAACACTTTTTGAAAAAATTTGGGAATCACATATTGTTTCTGACTCTACAAATGGTCCTTCTTTAATTTACATTGACAGACATCTTGTTCATGAAGTAACCTCTCCTCAAGCTTTTGATGGATTACGGATGAATAATAGAACCGTTAGACGTCCTGATCTTACTATTGCTACAATGGATCATAATGTTCCCACAACTGATAGGTCTCTCCCAATATTAGATCAAACATCTTCAATTCAAATCCAAACATTAGCAAAAAATTGTAAAGACTTTGGAATCAAATTATTTGATATTGATAGTCCTAATCAAGGAATTGTACATGTAATTGGCCCTCAGTTGGGAATTACTCTGCCAGGGTCAACTATTGTTTGTGGTGATAGCCATACTTCAACTCATGGAGCTTTTGGAGCATTAGCTCTTGGAATTGGAACAAGTGATGTTGAACATGTTTTAGCTTCTCAAACTATGTGGTTAGAAAAACCAAAACCTTTTGAAATTAGAGTTGAAGGAACAAGAAAAAATCCTCATGCAGTTACTGCCAAGGATATCGTTTTGTCAATAATCAAAAATATTGGAACTGGAGGTGGAACTGGAACTGTTATTGAATATCGTGGGCAGGGAATATCTGATCTTTCTATGGATCAACGAATGACTATTTGTAATATGTCCATTGAAGCAGGAGCTCGTGCTGGATTAGTTGCACCTGATGAGAAAACATTTGATTATTTACGAGGAAGACAATATACTCCTAAAAATTATGAATCCTTAGTTGATTCTTGGAAAGAGAATCTAAAAACAGATTCTGATGCAAAATTCGAAAAGCAATTTATTTTACACATTGATGATATTGCCCCCCAAGTAAGTTGGGGAACAAATCCTGGAATGACTTGTGATGTAACTGAATCAATACCTTCACCTGATGATTTTTCTAAAGGTGATGATAATCAAAAGAAAGGTGCACAAAAGGCACTTGATTATATGGATCTTAAATCTGGAACTCCAATTGAAGAAATCAAAGTTGACCGAGTCTTTATTGGTTCTTGTACTAATGCAAGACTAGAAGATCTTATTGAAGCATCAAAAGTTATTCAAGGACAAAAAATATCTCCTAATGTCAAAGCTATGGTGGTTCCTGGTTCTCAAATGGTTAAAAAACAAGCTGAAGAGTTGGGTCTTGATAAAATTTTCATTAATGCTAATTTTGAATGGAGAGAAGCTGGATGTAGCATGTGTCTTGGAATGAATCCTGATATTCTATCCCCTGGAGAAAGATGTGCTAGTACATCTAACAGAAATTTTGAAGGAAGACAGGGAACTGGTGGTAGAACTCATCTTGTTAGTCCTGTGATGGCAGCTGCTGCTGCAATTAAAGGACATTTTGTAGATGTTAGGAAATTGGATTTGAATTAGTATGGTAAAATCTCTTGGTGATTACAACATTGAACAATCTTCTTCAACTGATGTAAATAATATCAAATGGACAAAAAAAATTCAAACTGAACACAAACCAAAAACAAAAAAGAAAAAGACTATTTCTCCAACAAATATTGTTCCTAACCAACAAATCAAAGAAACTTCGACTTCTGTTGAAAAAATTTTCAAAGTTAAAGAAAATATCGCTTCTGAGAAACCAAAAAATAAAAAAACAAACAAAAAATTTCAAAAATCTTCTGCATCTAACTGTAAAATTGAGCCTAGCTACACAAGACGTGGGAGATGATCTCATAAATGATGATTTTCACCAAAATTTGTATTGATTAAATCAATACGCTTAATTTTAAAATAAGAATTAGATTTTCATGGAGCCCTTCAAAAATACTACTAGTATTGTAACTCCACTTGATAAGGTAAATGTTGATACTGATCAAATTGTTCCAAAACAATTTTTGAAATTAGTTCAAAAATCTGGTTTTGGAAAATTTTTGTTCTATAATTGGAGATTTGATGAAAATGAGAATGAAAAATCTGATTTCATATTAAATGATTCAAAATATGAAAATTCTAAAATTTTAATTGCTGGGGATAATTTTGGCTGTGGTTCAAGTAGAGAGCATGCAGTTTGGGCATTACAAGATTATGGTTTTTCTGTAATAATTGCGCCTTCCTTTGCTGATATTTTCTTTAGCAATTGTTTTAAAAATGGACTTTTGCCAATTTCATTACAACAAGAAATTGTTGATTCTCTTTATACTGAAACTGGTTTAATCCAAGTAGATTTGGAAAAACAACTCATAACAACTGATTCTCGAGAAATTTCTTTTGAAATTGATTCACATAAGAAAAAAATTCTCTTAGAAGGATTAGATGATATTGCACAAACTTTTCAACTAGAAAGTAAAATTTCTGAATTTGAGAAAAATTCTAAAATCCCATCTGTTTTATAATCTTCTTTACTGTTTTCTCATTTCTCTCTAGAACTGTAGGTGACTCTGCATCTATCCATTCTTTATCTCCAATATCAAAAGCGCTTATTTTCCCTTCTTTGGATAATTGTTGCAAAATATCAAATGATAAGTTAATTTCTTTTTCTTTTTCTTTTTTCTTTATTCTATCTATGATGTCTTTTCCTAGCATGTAGATTCCTAAACATTCTGATAATTGTAGTTTCATTACTGGTTTTTCTTTGAATTCCTTGATGATGCCCTCTTCTACTACTGCAAACCCGGTCTCTTCTTTTCGTTTAGTTCTAGTGATGATACATGCAGAACTGTTTTTGTCTTTGAAGAATGTCCTCATTTTTTTAACATCTACTGCACATAGATTATCTACAAACCATAGTAAAAATTCTGATTCCCCCTTGAGTTTTTTCTCAATATGTAATAAATCTCCGCCAGTTCCACTTTGTGAATCTTGAACAAATGTAATGTTTTTTTGATTTCCAAAATAATTCTTGATTTGTCCTCCAAGTCCATTAAAATCTGAAATGATAATAATTTCTTTAATGAAACTAAATGATTCTAGATATTTTACAATATAATCAATAACTGGTTTGTCGTTAATTGGTAACATCGCTTTTGGAAAATAATCAGTATATGGCTTTCCTCTAGTTCCTTTGCCACCTGCAAGAATTACAGCTTTCACAGTCTAACGGTATGATTTTTGTTTTCTTCTTCTTGCACCAGGTCCGCCAAACTTCTTTGGTTCTTTTCTTCTGGCATCTCCGCTGATTAGATATTTGTCAAAATCTGAGATTCTTTTTCTTAGGTCTTCTCTGGTGGATTTTGGGAATGGGTGATCTTTAGGTTCTTTCTTTGATTTAGTCCATCCTGTTAATGCTCTAGAAATTCCAGTTGCAACAGCACTTGCTTGTCCCATAAAACCTCCACCTCTAACTCTAACAGAAATATCAATTTTATCTCTCAAGTCGCCTGTGATTTCTAATGGTGCTAAAATTACTTCACGTGCAGTTTCTTGTGGAATCATTTCTACTGGAACATTGTTAATTCTAACTTTACCTTGACCTTTTGTAATGTAGATGTGTGCACTAGCTGTCTTCCTAGTTGCGAAATAAATTTCAGTTTTTGGTACTGTCATTCAGTCCACCCTATTACTCTACACATTGCTCCCATTGTTGTGTAGTTTGATGCAGTCTTTCTAATCAATGCCTTTTCAAATTGAATTTTCTCTAGTGATTTTAATTCTTTTGGGGACCCGATGTATGTTCTTAGTCTTTTGTGTGCAGCAATCCCTGATGCTTTTCCCTCGTATGGTAACATGCCTCTAATCATTTTTGTCATGATTGTATCAGGTCTCCTGTAATGGACAGGACCATGTTTTGGATTGATAATACTGTTAATCTCTAAAAATTCTCTATATTCTTGAATAATGTTACTTCTGGTTCCACTAACCATGATTTTTTCACAATTTACAAGTGACACTCTGTTTCCTTTTAGTAGTAATTTTGCAACATGTGAGGATAATCTTCCTGCAATGTGATTTTCTGCATTTACTACAATTGGTCTATCTGTTCTAACCACTGTTTCTTGTTTTGTACTTCGAATAGATTTGTTAATTCTTCCATTAGCCAAGTAGTACAACTCCTTTTCCTGTTGGGTTTTCTTCAATTAATTTAGAATAACTGATTAATTTTCCACCATTTTCAATTATTTTTTTTGCTGCAGATTCTGAAATCGAGAATGAACATAGTGTAATTTTATGTGAAACATTTCCTGTTCCGAGAACTTTTCCTGGAAAAACTACTGTATCGTTATCTTTTGTTAATTGTGCAATTCTATTCAAATTGATGTCTCTTCTGGCAATAGATGGTTTAAGTGCATATTCTGCTAGTTTCCTCCAAATTGGAGCATCATTTTTTGTTGATGCTTTCTTAAGATCGCTTGCCATACGTATAACAACTTGATTAGTCATGTGAATAATTCGCCTTAAAACCCAAATATAATGTCTATGCTTAGTTTACTCTTTTAATTGGTTAATCATGTCTTTGAATTCGCCTAATTTGTTGTTCACTTCATCTGTTCCTGAAAGGATAATTTGTTCTGGTTCAAGTGCTCCAGTTGATTCTACAGTAAGTGTACTTTCACCTTCTTTGTCAGTATCTGTAAGTGTTGAAATGTTTGCAGAATTCCATTTAGCATGTTCAGTTCCACGTCCTAATCTTGCATAACATTCTAACTTGATCTTTTGACCTGGGGCTAGTTGAACAATTGGAATATTATCGGAAATTGGTTTAACTGAATCATCTTCTGAAGATAAATCGCTAGAAAGAATCGTTCTTGTTACATCTGAATCTCCAGAATCTAGTACTAACATTACTTTGCAATTTGAACAACCAGTTTCACTGTGACAATCACATTTTGATGGTTCATTAAATCTAGACAAGTCTGTTTTCATTGGAATTAATCCTAATCTGTGTGCTAATCCTTCATCTGGTAATACTGATGAATTCTCAATAATATCTACTGTATCTACTGCAAATACTGGAACCCCGTTAAGGCAAATTCGTCTTAGAGCATTTGCATATTGTAATGGCACCCCTTTTAGCTTAACAGAAATTTTCTTACTATCTTTACTAATAATCTCTAAGGATGACAAATCTTGAAAAAAATCTTCAAAGTCCACATAAAAATCTAGCTGGTTTTACGTATAGATAAATACCAAATTACCATTAGATCATTTAGAAATGGCCGATGTAACTGTAGTCAGATTTTCTTTTGAAGGTGAAAAATTTGAAATTTTAGTAAAGCCTGATCCTGCATTGGCATACAAGCTAGGTAAGAAAAAGGATATTTCCGCAGTTTTAGTTTCAGAAGAAATCTATACTGATTCTGGAAAAGGAACAAAGCCTCCGACTGAAAAACTACTCAAAGCATTCAAAACTGAAGATCCTACTGAAATTGCTCAAATTATTATGCAAAAAGGTGATCTCAATCTTACTACTGATCAACGACGAAAGATGATTGAAGAAAAAAGAAAGCAAATTGTTGAGTTTATTGCTAAGACCTATGTTGATCCAAGAACTCACTTGCCCCATCCTCCTTTGAGAATTGAGCAAGCTATGAAAGATGCACGAGTTTCAATTGATCCCCATCACAATGTCTCTGAACAAGTAAAAGAAATTGTTGAAAAATTACGTTCGATAATTGCTCTAAAATCTGAAAACCTCCAATTAGAAATTATAATTCCTGCACAGTATGCATCCCAATCATACTCTGTTCTAAAATCTGTAGGTTCTCTAAAAAAAGAAGAATGGCAAAATAATGGTTCTCTAAAAGCAATACTTGAAATACCCGCTGCAGTAAGGCCAAACGTGATAGACAGATTAGGTTCTATAACCAAAGGCTCTGCTTCAGTTGAGGTTATGCAGTAATGGGTGACAAGAGAAAATATGTTATTCCTGGTGATGTAGTAACTACTGGACCTTTTAGACCTGAACAAAATGTAATTCTTGATGGAAATAAAATAATTGCAACAACCATAGGAATTTCTGAAATTTATGATGATTCTGTTAAAGTAATTCCATTAACTGGAATGTATATTCCAAAAATTGATGACTTGGTAATTGCCAAGGTTAATTCTCATACTTCTTTATCTTGGGAATTGGATATCAATTCATGCTATGTTGGATTCTTACCTGCACAAGATGTTTTTGGACGAGATTTCTCTGCTCATGCTGATGAACTTTCTTCAAAACTAAAAACAGGCGATCTTGTCGCTGCAAGAATTGCTAATTTTGATAGAACTCGTGATCCACTTGTCACCATTTCTGACAGGGATTTAGGACAAATTGATTCTGGTGAATTAGTAGAAATTTCACCAAGTAAGGTTCCACGTTTAATTGGAAAAAGAGGAACAATGATTCAAATGATTGAAATGGCAACTGATGCTGCAATTACTATTGGTCAAAATGGCTGGGTTGTAATTTCTTGTGAATCCCCAGAGGGATTATTAAAGGCTAAAAAAGCAATTCAAATGGTTAATGAGCAAGCACATGTTGCAAATTTGACTGATCAAGTGAAAGAAATGTTAGAATCAAAAGGTGAATCATAATGGGCGGAAGAGACGCAACAATGGTCCTGTTGGACGAGAATGGTATTCGTTGTGATGGCCGAAAAATCGATGAACCTAGAAGAATTATGATTAGAGCTGGTGGATTAAAAAATGCTGACGGTTCAGCATACATTGAGTTTGGCGATAATAAAATACTAGTTGGTGTTTTTGGTCCAAGAGATGTTCATCCAAAACACATGTCCAATACTGATACTGGAATTTTAAGAGTTAGATATCATATGGAACCATTTTCAGTTGGAGAACGAAAAAATCCTGCTCCTTCAAGAAGAGAAATTGAAATATCTAAAGTAATCAAAGAGGCATTAGAACCTGCAGTAATGTTGGAAAAATTCCCAAGAACTGCAGTTGATGTCTATATCGAAATTTTACAAGCAGATGGTGGAACACGTTGTGCAGCACTTACTGCAGCATCTGTTGCATTAGCTGATGCTGGAATTCCAATGAG
>ERZ1049444.1055-NODE-1055-length-22175-cov-8.156872_pt1 | contig 22175 bp, 23 predicted proteins | sample MGYA00383101_ERZ1049444 | MGnify/ENA primary metagenome ERZ1049444 (study PRJEB29581, sample SAMEA5548371) | metagenome | biome: marine; feature: coastal; material: water | depth 50 m | study: Short-term variability in the microbial, nano- and picoplankton...
GTCAACACATATGAGGGCACGCATGATGTGCACGCGTTGATCTTGGGTCGGGCGCAAACCGGCCTGCAGGCGTTTTTCTAACTAAAACATTGCGCTTTGGAGCCGGGGGGGAACAGCGATGGATGATTTGGACATAGATACACCATCAGTGGTGATCGATCTTGATATTGTCGACGCGAATATAACCAAGTTCCAAGCCTATTGTGACAAACTGGGTCTGCACCTGCGACCACATGTGAAAACACATAAAATTCCCGAACTGGCCAAACAACAACTGGCCGCTGGGGCCGCCGGTATCACCTGCCAGAAAATCACAGAAGCCGAAGCAATGATATCAGAGGGCGGCATAGATGATATCTTGCTCACCTATAATGTTCTGGGAAAAAGCAAACTGCGCCGCTTGCGCCAGCTTGCGCAAAAAGTCCGGCTGTCGGTGGTGGCCGATAATATCACCTGCATTAAAGGGCTATCGGAAACATTTCAGGATGCGCAAACGCCGCTCACCGTGCTGGTGGAATGCGATACCGGCGCCTTGCGCTGCGGAGTAATAAGCGCTGATGAAGCGCTTGAATTGGCGCAGGCCATCGACCGCCTGCCCGGGATACGGTTTGGCGGTTTGATGACCTATCCACCCATCGGCCATGCCGATCATATCAACAGCTTTCTTGAAGCTGCCAAATCCCTGATCGAAGCCAGCGGGCTGGTGGTGGATGTGGTATCCATTGGCGGATCGCCGGATATGTGGAGAGCTGATCAAATCCCCGTAGGCACAGAATACCGCATTGGCACCTATATTTATAACGACCGCTCGCTGATCATGCGGGGCACTTGTGAGATCAAGGATTGCGCGCTGACCATTTTGGCCACGGTTGTGTCCACCCCTACGCCCAACCGTGCCGTTATTGATGCGGGTTCAAAAAGCCTAACCTCTGATCTTTCGGGGTTATCAGGCTATGGCCTTGTGGTGGGCCATCCCGATTTAACCATTGAAAAGCTCTCAGAAGAACACGGCTGCATCATCTCGGACAACCCAACAGGTTTAAAAGTCGGCCAACAGGTACATGTCATCCCGAACCATGCCTGTGTGGTCAGCAATCTGGTCGATCATGTGGTCTTTACCCGGCAGCAAAAGCCAGTCAAAACACAACCGGTCATTGCACGCGGCCAAGTGTGGTAGGGCCTTGATCGATAACGGGCCTGTCTGTTTATTCTGCTTTTGGTGGTTCAAGCTTAATCACAATGCAGGTGGTTGAACCGGTCGCATAAAGCCGCCCGTCCTCTACTCCGATAATTTTCCCTGTTGCAACACCGGTAGTCCGACCAATATGATCGGTTTCTCCTATGGCTTCCACGCTGGTGCCAACCGCGATAGGACGGATGATATTGACCTTATATTCAAGCGTGGTCGCGAAAAACCCTTTTGGCACCCGCGTAGAGACAGCGCAGGCCATCGCACTATCAAGCAGGGTTCCATACCAACCGCCATGCACGCTGCCCATCGGGTTAAGCACCGAAGCATCCGGCGTGCCGCGAAACACCACGCGCCCTTCATCAACTGCATGCATTTTATACTTCATCACTGAAGCGATTGGCGGCGGCGCAAACCGTCCCGTCAAAATGCCTTTAATCTGCTCATACCCGGTGAGGGTTTGGGCTTCTTGCGCTGTCATAAACGGGGCGGCGGCATCAATATCTTTGCTCATGAAAATCTCATACCTTATTTAAAATGCTGTTAGGCAACAGCGGTGACCAGATGGATGGTTGCAGGATAGTGGGTGATGTCACCGTGCCTTTTAGCAGCAGACAAAAGCACAAAGTCATCGCGCACGCTTTGCACCTGCGCTTTGCTTGGCTCGCTCTCGGATAGCATCCGTGCCCCGGCGCCGATTTTCATCAATAATGCAGCATCTTCTTGCGGGTTTTGATGGGTGTCCAATGTGGTTTTATGGGTTGTGATATCAGCCGTCCGATAGCCGGCTCTGCGTAAAATGCCCGATAGATAATCACGGTCGCTAAACGCCAATGGCCCCGGCGCGATGCCCGGCATTTTTATTGCAGCGCCGGTATGTTTGTGAACCACTTCCATCGGTTCAAGGAAAAACGGATTGTCCTGCAGCGGCGCCCAGCACACAAACACCAGCTTTGATCCGGGCACCAAAGCTGAACGCAGATTGGCAAAGGCTTTGTCCGGATCGGCAAAGAACATTACTCCAAATCGTGAAAACGCCCCATCAAAACCCGCAGGCTCAAACCGATGGGATTGGGCATCAGCCCATGTAAATGTCATATTATCCACCGCGCTGGCTTTTTCACGCGCCAATGTCAGCAGCGCGTCAGAGATATCTATTCCGGTCACCGCACCGCGACCAGAGAGCTTCTGCGCCATGCGCAAAGTGGTTGCGCCCGCCCCGCAGCCGATATCAAGAGCATTGCTAAGCGACTTTTCGTCAATCTCGGCAAATAAAATATCCGAAATATTCTGCAACCTTGAATTCATCTCTTGGTCATGTTCGGCCCATGAGCGACCCGTCTTTTCATTCCAAGATTTTCCCTGGTCTTCATTTTCACCGTAAGCCGACATATTTACCCCAAAATTAAATTTGCGACACGTGACCTTCAGATGTTGAAACCAGCGCCTGATTGAATACTGGCCGGTCATCGCGTTCAAAGCCGCCGCAATCAGAAAACGTATAAATCCCTGTAAAGTAAACTTGAAAATGATCCATTAAGCGCCTTCATGGATCAAAATATAATTATAAAACCATTTAATTACAGTGCCTTAAAGAATTATTATTTCAAAACCAGAACCGCCAAACGTTGCGTCACAAAGCGTCGCTGCCTGTTAGTCCTTAGGGGTTTGACCACGCCCGAAGTCCGGCGCATCTGTATCCTGACCCGCTTCGATAATGCCGCGGCGAATTTGCCGGGTGCGGGTGAAATAGTCGTGCAGATGTGCGCCGTCACCGCGCCGGATCGCCCGCTGCAGCGCGAACAGCTCTTCGGTAAAGCGGCCAAGAATTTCAAGCGTTGCGTCTTTGTTGGCCAAAAATACATCCCGCCACATGGTCGGGTCCGAGGCGGCGATACGGGTAAAATCCCGAAATCCGGCAGCCGAGTATTGGATCACTTCGCTATCAGTCACCCGGCTTAAATCATCCGCCACACCGACCATTGTATAGGCAATTAAGTGCGGTGCGTGGCTGGTCACAGCGAGCACAAGATCATGGTGATCAGGGTCCATACGCTCCACGTTTGAGCCCATGCCCTGCCACAGCTTCTGCAAAGCCGCGATGGCCTGTTCATCGGCGCCCTTATCGGGCACCAGAAGGCACCAGCGGTTGTCAAAGAGGTTTTCAAATCCGCTTTCCGGCCCGGAATGTTCGGTCCCGGCAAGCGGATGCGCTGGGATGAAATGGACACCTGCCGGAATATGCGGCGCAACAGCATCAATCACCGCGCGTTTGACCGAGCCAACATCACTCACGGTTGCGCAAGGTTTTAAAGCCGGAGCCAGATCGGCGGCCACCTCACCCATCGCGCCTACGGGCACACAAAGCACCACCAAATCGGCGCCTTCAGTGGCCTCGCGGGCGCTGTCGCAGACCCGATCGCACAGCCCGATACGGCGCGCAGTATCGCGGGTTTCTTGCGACCTTGCATACCCCGTCACTTCGCCGGCAAGCCCAGCGCGCTTGATCGCCCAAAACATCGAAGACGCAATAAGTCCAAGCCCAATGAGCGCGACACGGTCATAAACTTTGTTCATTTTAAACCCGCCTTGAATTGGCCAACCGCATGCGCCACACGGCGGCACGCGCTTTCATCGCCTACTGAGATGCGCAGACAGTCGGCAAGGTTGTAACCGGCAACTCGGCGCACAAGCAGCCCTTGGGATTTAAGATAATCATCACAGGCTTCAGCTTGCGATTGGGAAGCAAATCGCGCCAGAATGAAATTGGTCAGGGACGGATCAGACGGCACGCCATGCTCGGCCAAAGCAATCGAAAGCCAGTCACGCAACCGGTTGTTGTCGCGTCTGCATTTATCGGCATAGTCTTGATCTTTCACCGCTGCCTCGGCCGCTGCAAGCGCTGGAGAGGACAGGTTAAACGGCCCGCGTACCCGGTTTAATGTATCAATTACCGCTCGCGGCCCATAGCCCCAGCCAACCCGCAACCCGCCTAGCCCGTAAAGCTTGGAAAATGTGCGTGTCATGATAACGTTTGTGCGGTTTTCGACCAAGCTGGCGCCACCGTCAAAGCCTTCAATATATTCGGCATAGGCTCCATCAAGCACCAAGAGCACGTGCTTTGGTAAACCCTCCGCCAAACGGGTGATTTGCCCCTCATCAATCATGGTGCCGGTGGGATTATTGGGGTTGGCGATAAAGACAAGCCTTGTACGGTCCGTGCAAGCGGCCAAAATGGCGTCAACATCGGTGATGCGATTGCGCTCTTTCACTTCAACAGGGGTTGCACCAGCCGCAAGCGCGGATATGCGGTACATGGCAAAACCATGCTCGGTGTGAATGACTTCATCACCCGGTCCAGCATAGGCTTGGCAAATCATATTAATAATTTCATCGCTGCCTGCGCCGCAGATGATGTTATCCGCCTTTAGCTTAAATTGTTCGCCAATCGCCTGCCGCAGGCTGCTGTGATCACTGGATGGATACAGGTGTAATTCATGAGAAATTTTGCGAAACGCATCTATTGCGGCCTCGCTCGGTCCGTTGGGGTTTTCGTTTGAGCTAAGCTTGACAACATTGCGCACCCCGTCGACATGCGCAGCGCCGCCTTGGTAGAGCTCGATTTGGTCGATCCCGGGTTGTGGCTTGATCTTATCCATTTGCATAACTCCAACTTGGGTTTCTTCTTAGCGGCGGTGGGGGGCCATGACCAGAGGGAAACGAAAAAGGCCGTGGCGGTTTCCCGTCACGGCCCCTATTTTTTGCGGTGAACTTCTATTAGTTCTGGGCGTAATATTCGATGACGAGATTGGGTTCCATCATCACCGGATAAGGCACGTCGCCAAGTCCTGGTGTGCGGACAAATGTTGCTGCCATTTTTGAATGGTCTGCATTAATGTAATCAGGAACATCACGCTCGGCCAGTTGTACGGCCTCAAGCACGACAACGATCTGTTTTGATTTTTCGCGCACTTCGATCACATCGCCCTCTTTGACGCGGTAAGACGGGATGTTGACCCGCTTGCCGTTCACAGTGACATGGCCATGGTTGACGAACTGACGCGCTGCAAACATGGTGGCAACGAATTTGGCGCGGTAGACAACCGCATCCAGACGGCGCTCGAGCAAACCAATCAGGTTTTCGCCGGTATCACCACGGATACGCTCGGCTTCTGAATAGATGCGGCGGAATTGTTTTTCAGTCAGATCACCGTAATAACCTTTAAGCTTTTGCTTGGCACGCAGCTGCAGACCAAAGTCAGACAGTTTTGCCTTGCGGCGCTGACCATGCTGGCCGGGGCCATATTCGCGGCGGTTAACGGGTGATTTGGGACGGCCCCAGATGTTTTCGCCCATCCGGCGATCGATTTTGTACTTGGCAGACGTGCGTTTGGTCACGGCTGATCTCCTTCTTTATGTGTTATGTCCCCTCGGGGCCACTTTGAAGGGCGTTGTCCTCTGGATTGCTCCTGACAGGCGATCCCTTGCGGGAGCCACCAACACCAATGAAGCCGCGCTTATACACTGGTAAGGGGGGGAGTCAATGCTTTGTGGGGCGAACAATTGCGCTGATTTGAAGGATTTATGGCCCGATTAGCGCGCCTGCGCAAAACTGCCGCGATACTGACGTAAAACAGACAGCCCATTTTGCCGCTTTCAACGCCGCAGACCATGGGCCGGACAAGTCACCAGATGGTCATTGATTAGACCTGCAGCCTGCAAAAAAGCATAGACGATTGTCGGGCCGCAGAACTTAAAGCCGGCGGTCTTTAAATCGCGGGAAATCTGTTGTGACAAAGGGGTTTGCGCCGGAACCTCGGACAGGCTGGCCCATGTGTTTATAATCGGCTTATGGTCTACATAGCGCCAAAGAAAGTGATCAAAGCCCTGCGCATGTTCGATTTTTTGCCAGGCTTTGGCATTGCCTATGGTCGCCTCGATTTTACCCCGATGGCGAATAATGCCACTGTCCTGCAACAGGTTTTCGACCTGCTCTCCGCCCCAATCTGCGATCACATTTGGATCAAAGCCGGCGAAAGCCTTGCGAAAATTATCGCGCTTTTTCAATATGGTAATCCAGCTTAGACCGGCTTGAAAGCCCTCTAGGATTAGTTTTTCCCAAAGCGCGCGGCTGCTGTATTCGGGAACACCCCACTCTTTATCGTGATAGGCGATATAAAGCGGGTCCTGTCCGGCCCAGCCACAGCGATTTTGCTCAGTGATCATTTTGCGCTCATTTTCGATCCATTAGGGCTTTGTTATTCTATTTTCGGCAGTCTGACCAAATTGATGATGGAGGGGAAAATGGAAGCCCGCAACCAATTTGATGTTTTGGCGCATGAAGAAAGCCCACTAGATCACGCTGTGGCCCAACGTGATAAAACCAGTGTTTCAATGGTGGATGCGGCGTTGAGGCATGATGAAGCAATGCTGGCGTTTCAACCCATTGTTACCAGTTCAAAACCTCATACCATTGTTTTTTATGAAGGCTTGATCCGTATTCCCGACCCAACCGGGCGCATTATTCCGGCTGGTGAGTTCATCCACAAGGTCGAAGAACTTGAAACCGGCCGGCTTATCGATTGTAAAGCTCTGGAAATAGGGCTGCGCACGCTCGCGGCGCAACCGCAACTACAGTTGTCCATTAATATGTCGGCGCGATCTATCGGTTATGGCCGTTGGCTGGAAATCCTTGGAAAAGCGCTTCGATATGATTCTACTCTTGGGGCAAGGCTGATTTTAGAAATTACTGAAAGCTCTGCCATGCTTGTGCCTGAGTTGGTTATGAATTTTATGCGCGATATGAACAGGCGGGGCATTCGCTTTGCGCTTGATGATTTTGGGTCCGGGGCAACTTCATTTCGATATCTGCGTGATTTCCAATTTGATATACTGAAAATCGATGGTCAATTTATGCGGGATATTGAATTCAATGCAGATAATCAGGTTTTGACCCAAGCCCTTATTTCTATTGCAGAACATTTTGATATGTTTGCCATTGCAGAAGCTGTTGAAACCGCTGAAGCCAGTGAGTGGCTGTGCAGCACGGGGGTTGATTGCCAACAAGGGTATTATTTTGGGGTGCCGACTGTTCACCCTCCTTGGGTTCAAAAAAATCGGCAGAAATCAAAAAAAATTGCCTAATTCTTGCTGGGATAGCTTGGGAGTTGCCGCGTTGCAGCATCTCGGTTATTAAAGAGCCGAAGAAGCAGATTTTTTCTGCGCTTTTTTCTGTCGGAGATTGCAAAAATGACAAATGTAGTAATTGCCTCAGCCGCCCGCACCCCAGTGGGCAGTTTCACCGGATCCTTTGCCAACACGCCCGCCCATGATCTGGGCACAACCGTTTTAGAAGCGCTGGTTGAGCGCGCGGGCATTGACAAATCGGATGTATCTGAAACCATTCTCGGCCAGGTGCTGAGCGCAGGTCAGGGACAAAACCCGGCACGCCAAGCGCATGTAAACGCCGGTTTGCCCATCGAAAGTTCAGCTTGGGGCATTAATCAGGTTTGTGGTTCTGGTTTGCGGGCCGTTGCTTTGGCCGCACAGCACATTCAACTGGGCGATGCAGATATTGTAGCCGCAGGCGGTCAGGAAAACATGTCACTTTCACCGCATGTTGCGCATCTGAGAGCCGGCCATAAAATGGGCGATCTTAAGTATATTGACTGCATGATTAAGGACGGTTTGTGGGATGCTTTTAACGGCTATCACATGGGTCAGACCGCAGAGAATGTTGCGCAGAAGTGGCAGATTAGCCGCGATATGCAGGATGAGTTTGCCGTCAGTTCGCAAAATAAAGCAGAAGCGGCGCAGAAAGCCGGTAGGTTCGCGGATGAAATCACACCCTTCACCGTTAAAACCCGAAAAGGCGATATCGTAGTGGATCAGGATGAATATATCCGCCACGGAGCGACCATCGAAAACATGCAAAAACTGCGACCTGCATTTGTTAAAGATGGAAGCGTGACAGCGGCCAATGCATCCGGCATCAACGATGGCGCTGCTGGCGCATTGCTGATGAGCGCGGATGAAGCAGAAAAACGCGGGATCGAACCTTTGGCGCGCATCGCCTCTTATGCCAGTGTTGGGCTTGACCCAGCGATTATGGGCGTTGGACCGGTCTATGCCAGCCGCAAAGCATTGGAAAAAGCCGGTTGGTCGGTGTCTGATCTGGATTTGGTCGAAGCCAACGAAGCCTTTGCTGCGCAGGCCTGCGCGGTCAATAAAGACATGGGATGGGATCCGGCAATCGTCAACGTCAACGGCGGTGCGATTGCTATTGGCCATCCAATCGGAGCCTCTGGCGCGCGTATTTTGAACACTTTGGTGTTTGAAATGAAGCGCAGGGATGCAAAGAAAGGCCTTGCGACACTTTGTATCGGTGGCGGGATGGGCGTTGCGATGTGCCTCGAAAGGGTCTGATTTAAAACAATAAAAGGGGGCGCTGCCCCCTTTTTTTAATCAAAAATTGCTGCAGTGCAGAAATTTGTTGACGAAATAATATTGCTAAACTAATACATAAAACGTAATAGCATTACCAAGGCAATTAAATTGTAAGGAGACCCTTTATGTCTAGAACAGCGCTGGTTACAGGCGGATCACGCGGCATTGGCGCCGCTATTTCAGTTGCTCTAAGCAACGCAGGATATCAGGTCGCAGCGACCTATGCCGGGAATGATGCGGCGGCTGCCGCCTTTACCGAGCAAACAGGTATTAAAACGTTCAAGTGGAACGTTGCAGAGTATGATGAATGCGCCGCAGGCATATCAAAAGTCGAAGCAGAAATTGGCCCGGTTGACATTTTGGTCAACAACGCAGGGATCACCCGCGATGCCCCGTTTCATAAAATGACCAAAGAGCAATGGTCACAAGTGATCGACACAAATCTTACTGGCGTTTTTAATATGACCCACCCGATCTGGCCCGGTATGCGCGAACGTAAATTTGGCCGCATTATCACCATCAGCTCGATCAATGGCCAAAAAGGTCAGTTTGCTCAGGTCAACTATGCCGCATCAAAGGCCGGCGATCTTGGTATTACCAAATCACTCGCGCAGGAAGGCGCCCGGTATGGCATCACAGCCAACGCCGTCTGCCCGGGATATATAGCCACTGATATGGTCATGGCTGTGCCGGAAAAAGTGCGCGATGGTATTGTTGCGCAAATCCCAACGGGCCGTTTGGGCGAACCAGAGGAAATCGCGCGCTGCGTGGTGTTTTTGGCCTCAGATGATGCAGCCTTTATCAATGGCTCCACCATTACTGCCAATGGCGGCCAACATTTGGTCTAAACTATTTCGCGATCTATAGCATCGGCAGTTTAAAGGATCGCCGGGTTTTAAAGGCCCGGCGACAACCCGCAAGCCTAAAGCACACCTGGGACAACCTGATCAGGCGGGCGATGCCCGTCAGCAAAAGTTTTGATATTAATCAGTACCTTTTCACCCATTTCAATGCGCCCCTCGATCGTCGCAGAACCCATATGCGGCAAAAGAACAACATTACTGAGCTGCCTTAAACGGGGGTTAATGTCTGTACCATGTTCATAGACATCCAAGCCTGCTCCGGCCAATTCACCAGCGCGCAACATTCTAGTCAGTGCATTTTCGTCAATCACCTCACCGCGGGACGTATTGATTATCACCCCTGTCGGTTTCATCAACTTTAACCGCCGTGCATTCATCAAATGGAACGTCGATGGGGTGTGCGGGCAATTGATTGAAATCACATCCATACGGGCAACCATCTGGTCAAGGCTTTCCCAATAGGTCGCGTCTAGTTCCTCTTCAATCTCTGATCTTAGGCGTTTGCGATTATGGTAGTGTATCTGCATGCCAAAAACGGCAGCCCGGCGCGCAACGGCTTGACCAATGCGCCCCATTCCCAAAATACCAAGGCGGCGACCTCCGAGTCGTCCGCCCAAAAGTGCATTCGGAGCCCACCCTGTCCAATCTCCGGACTGCATGACCGCTAGGCCTTCAGGAATTCTTCTTGTGACACTTAGCATCAATGCCATAGCCATATCAGCCGTATCGTCGGTCAACACACCCGGTGTATTCGAGACCAAAACCCCGCGTTGCCGTGCCGTGTCAATATCAATATGATCGATCCCCGCACCAAAGTTCGCCAGCAGCTTAAGCCGAGGACCCGCCTGTGCCAGCAACGCCGCATCAATCCGGTCGGTTACAGTAGGCACCAAAACGTCAACAGATTTAACAATTTCTGCCAGCTCTTGGCGCGTCATAGGTTTGTCATTGTCGCGCAGTTTAACATCAAAAAGCTCTTTTAACCGGGCTTCCACGACATCTGGCAATCGACGGGTAACCGCTACGCTTATTTGATCGCTGGACATATCGCCCCCCTAAATTAAGTTTCTGCGCTAAGTTTAAACTGACGCAAGTTGCATCTGGGCACAAGAACCCCTAGACAAAACATGTGTGGTTTTTCAGCAGGCCCTGATGAAACGTTTAGGCTTAATCCTATGTGTGCTAAGTATTTTTGCAGGGTCGCTTTGCGCCCAAGAAAAAGGACCTATCACCAATCTTCCCATGCCCAGATTTGTATCGCTGAAAGCCACCGAAGCCAATGCGCGCCGCGGGCCATCGCTTTCTCATCGGATTGATTGGGTTTTTAAGCGCAAACATATGCCTTTGGAAATCTATGCTGAATATGGGAACTGGCGCCGTGTTCGAGATATTGATGGCGCCGGCGGTTGGGTGCATTATTCCCTACTTTCAGGGGTTCGAAGCGCTATTGTGCTTCAAGATATGCAGCCCATGTTTTCACAGCCGGACACAGACAGTCTGATTATGGCCCGTTTTGAAAAAACCGCCATTGCAAACCTAGAAAAATGTACGATTGATTGGTGCCAATTACGCGCCGGGGGCTATAAAGGATGGTTGCCCAAAAGCACTTTGTGGGGCGTTTACGGCGACGAGTTAAAAGAATAAATCAACTATCGCCTTTCAAGGTCAACAATCTTGTTCTGCAGCTGCAGGTAATCTTTGAATAGATCACCTTCGGTGACAATCCCAAGCATCTCATTTGTTTCGCGATCAATAATGGGAATACTTTCACCAACAAATTCAACTGCAATTTCCATGGCTTGCTGCAAAGACGCGTCTGATTTAATGGAAATCGGATCCTGTTCAAGTAAGCTCGTGATCTTTGTTTTAGGCTCAGCCAAGAGGAGTTTTTGAAGCGTTACCTTGCCAATAAAACTGTTGTTTTCCTCAAGGATGTAGGCTTCGCTCATTCCCGCGCTCAAGATTGTATTAATCCCGTTCTCGGCAGAATTTTCAGACGATAAGCGGGCATAATCATCATGTACAATACCTATTATGCTGCGATCCATCATCTCTAAACCAGTGCGACCACTGGATATATCTATGCCGCGATCAGACAACTGGCGATCAAAGAATGAGTGCCCAAAGAGGTGATGAGAAGTCAAAACTGCAGTTACAATACTCACCATTGCAAGAAGCGCATACTCATAGGACCCGGTCAATTCCAACACCACCATCACACCGGCAATTGGTGCTCCGATGACCGCTGATGAAACAGCTGCCATTCCGCAAATAACAATCCCAACCGAGCCAACCGGATTCAAGCCGACCATATTACATAAACCAAGAGCGATCGCTCCTGCGCTGGCCCCAATAACCAATGAAGGCGAAAAAATACCCCCAAACAGACCTAAACTAAGACACACAGTGGTCAGAATGATCTTCACCAGCAACACCGCAACAAGAAATGCAAACGTAAATTCTAAGCCGATCGCTCCGCGCACTGTATCACCGCCGAGACCAAGCGCTTCGGGGAAAAATGCACCGCCTGCAGATGTAATCAGGACCGCCAATGTCAAACCAACCAGAGGGCTAAAGCCACGCGACCCCACAAATTTTGTAGCATTGCGTACGCTTTGCATAAGCAAAACAGCCACCAACCCAAAAAATGGCCCCATGACGAGAGCAAAGGGCAATAAGGTCGATAACTCGCCCTCAAACGCCCCAACCTCAAAGAGAGTTGTCCCCCCCCATAGCAATTCAGTTAATCCAGCAGCCGAGCAAGATGCAATCGCAATTGGAGCAATTGCGCGCAGCGAAAAATGCCTAATCACAGCCTCATGGGCAAATACAACCCCTGCGATGGGGGCATTAAATCCAGCGGCAATCGCTGCAGCAACACCACAACCAATAAAAACATCCGTGCTCATATTGCTTTTCAATATTCGTTTGAGACCACTTCCAATGACAGCTCCAAAATGAACAAGCGGCCCATATTGGCCGACTGAAGCCCCGCCGGACGCAGATAAAAATGCAACCAATGTAGAGCTTAAACCCGTTTTAACATCCAGTTCGTTATCGGTTCTATGCGCTGCATAAATACTATCTGCCGGTCCATGCCAGCGACCGATGCCAAAAGTTCGCTTAAGGAGATAAATTGCAGCGGCAGCTATGGTTAGCGTGAACAGTTGCCCATAATGAAGTTTCAAACCAAAAGCTTCGATTGGAGCCACCGCGGTTCTTTGGGAGGAAAAATACTGCACCCCTTCAACAAAAATATGCGCGACCACTGCAACCAAGCATCCGAAAAAAAGGCCAACAATCATAACTTGACCCAATTGCTTGAACGTAAAAGCTAGTTGCCCTCGATTTTCCATAAAAAATCCAATTTTTGTTATTTAAGAACAGATAATCAGTAATTTACAACAAAAAATTGATTTATTTTATAATAAAGGAACTCAGTATATATAAATTAATGCAATATAGAAATGCAGTTTTAGAAGTGAAACCCAATTAAAGTGACGTTGAATTGAGCTGTAAATAAATTTAATGCCAAAGTCTTGTTGCAGTTTGTTTTGCCTCTGCCAAACGGCGTTCATATTCTTGCAAGCGCAGGTCAATGCTTCCGGCAGATGTTTCCTGTTCGTCCACCGAATCGTCTGTTGCGGTGGCTAGTTTTGACTTCAATACATTTGAAGACGAAGCTTGTTTTTCGCCAACTTCTCCGTGTGTTTCCAGGGAGGCAGCAGGCTCTGAATAGGTCTTTGAGCTTTCCAAAACAGTTTGCGGCTGTGGCTTTTCGGTTATTTCCTCGCCCGCGACTTTCCAAGAATCATTTAAGACAAGCGTGTTATCGAGGGTTTTTTCCGCTTCGATAAACTCAGAAAAAAGACGCTCGAGAGTTTCAACTCGGCCTGTCAAAATTCTATATTGAACACGCAACTCAGAGACGGCCTCGACGGTTAGCACTTTTCTAAGGCTCCCTCCAGTTGATGTTCCCAACACCAATTGCTCTTCTTGCTCGTCTAATGCCTTTTCGTCCGACCATAATCCAGTCACTGATTGGTTTGTTGCCAAAAACGCATCTAAATCACTTTCTTCAATCAGGTACCTTGCTGACCGGCTATCAGAAGCACGGCGTGCCACTAATTTTCCACTTTGGATATGAAGTTTTAATTCATCAGTCGATAGCTTAGCACGCTTTGCTGCGTCGGAAAGTGACAGTGGCATAATGCTTTTCCTTTATTTTTAACCCAGATCAAATCCATCACGATAGGTTATTTCTTCATCAAAAAGATCACCCAACCAACTAATTTTCTCTACATCAGATACCTGCCAACCAAATGGCACACTTAGAACGTCATTAGACCTATATTTAAAGGTAAACACCTTGAAGGATTTCATCACCTCAGCAACGGTGACTTCTGCATTAACGGGTGCTAAGGCATTTTTGAACAATGTCTTTATTTTTCTCGGTTCGCCCCGTTCATCAAAACTTGTCATATAGTAAATATAGGATTCGAACAGATCGATTAAATCTTCTGCCTGAATTTCGATCAGGAACAGCATCATTTCTTCGCAGACAGACTTTAGTTTCTTGGTGGTTGTGTCTGAATATTGATTGCCCAGAATACCGCTATACTTAACTGCATAAGCGTCGAGTGGCACATCTTTATCAATATAGCTTTCAGTCGCGTGGGCAGACACAATGCCTAGAATCCACAATGGACAAAACTGCATTTGCGCTACCTCTCTCTACTTTTGTACGCCAGTTTCTTTAACTCTTGGTAAAACAATCTGCAAATTTCGCGCCAAATTCAACTTAGACTTTAAAACCAACTTCCAACCACGGCTACCTTTTATATTCATAAAATCATTTTAGTCGTGAAAGCAATCACGGTTTGGCAAAAACAATTTATTAAACGAATGAATTTTTGCAAAATTTTTTTATATTATTTAATCAATATAAAAAATGATGCTTTACGAAATAGAATATCCCTTCCATGTATTTATGTGCCCTCTATTGAAACCACAACACCATTCTGTTGTTCAAAATCGAGAATATCACCTCGTTTAGATAAGCCAGTTAAACCGTCTATATCAAAAATTTCAAACACGACCTCTGCTTCACTATCACTGATTTGCAACACCGTTTCGTTACGTACGAATTTGACACGGTCGGCCTCATAACTATCGTAAAAGGTTTTCCATTCATCAAAAGTACATCCCGACATTTTTACATTTGCACGAACTTTCATATTCGTCTCCTACTGATATTATTTAACACTACCTTATCACCAAATTAGTTGATTTTGAAATATTTAAATGGTTTGTTGGTGCAACAAACATCAGATACCTGACGCCATGCACTCTATAAATGATTTTAAAAATTTGACTCTCCAAGTTTTAGCCCAAAGTGGCTATGTCGTTAACAGTAAATTACATTCCAAACCACATGATCTTAACGCTCTAATCAAACTGTTTAACGACGCACAATCCAAAGGAATTACGAATTTTGATGATTTACCTGATCATTTAGAAAGTTCGCTCTTCTATCTTGCAAGCTTTGATCAAAAAACCTGGGAGTTTGCACGATCATATATCGCTGCTAAGTTGCTATCTGATGAGCATTTATCACAGGTAACTCGGCAGTTTGCCTGCTCGATTATTTCAGGATGGGACCCGGTTAAATCTATTAACATGAACACACGCAGTGTAGCCGGCGACAATGAAGAATTCGCACCTATCATCGCGCAATTGGGGCTTACCCTGATAAATGTTTTTCAATTGCCGGTATCTGGAGCAAATAGTGAAAATTCCTTTGGCGCAAGTGAAGTAATATCTCAGGCATTTAGCGAACTGGGCGTTTCCATTGATTCAATAACCATCTACAATTTGCTCAGCACTCATTAATTGGAAGCGCTCTTACGCTATGGCTTTAAGAGTTTCGTAGCGTAGATTATGACAAGCTGCATTTAAAATATGGACAACCGTCAAAACCTTGCCCAAAGGCTACTCTGCTTATGCCAGTAACATCATGCAAGACTTGAAAACTTTCAACCAAATCCAGCCTTTATTAAAAAAATGAAGAAAAAACGGCCTGATTATTCTAAACAAATACGCATATCGACCGTAAATCTTTTGAAAAACCAATAGTTCGCGCTTGCAGCAAAAAGCCTTTGGTTTTTTGCACGCAGCCAATAACTTCTCAGGGTGAATCTATGACAAAGCACTTTTCTAAAATCAATGCACCGGCTGAAGTTAAATCTGACATCTGGAACAGTTTGAAGTTTGTAACAAAAATACCGAATAGCAAAATAAAGTCAGTCATGAATAAAAGAGATCAATTAAAAACTAAATTATCAGAACAAATTCTGATGGCCACAGATCGATCCTATGTTCCAACAAAAACCAAATGGATAACCGAGGTCGACGGTCATGTTAGACGTGTCGCGGTTCCTGTTAAGGTTAGGCGCTGGTGGTCCGATGTTGATGGCGGAAAAATACAAATTTCATTATTTCACAAAGGTAAGCCCATTGAGCTAGAACCTGGAAAAGACGCCATTGAAGTTAGCAGTCAGAATGACTTGGTTTCAACACTCAAATTACTTCAAAAATCAATTGATTTAGGGGATTTCGATAGTCTTTTAAAGTAGGCCCAACATATATCCAGGAAACTGAACAAAAAATTTTACATTTTTTTAAACATTCCCAAAATCCAACCGTATTAAATCGTGAGTAACGAGGAGGTTTGAAATGAATAAGTTTATTGGGCAAAAGGCATATCAGAATAACTCTGTGCCAAATCCACAAATTGATGACGCCCATGGCGCTGTATCAGTTTGTTTGGAAACACTTTTGCACAACCTAAAAGTCTTGGCCGACAAACCTCCCCATGGCTCTGAACTATTTAACCGCGTATCCTCTAAATGCCTTACAGCAATATACATCCTTCAAACCAGTTTAGATTTCGAAAAAGGCGCTGTGATTGCTGAAAATTTATTCAAGCTTTATGAGTATGTAAAATTCCAAGTCATCGCAAATTCTAAAAGTTCAGAGGACGCTGATATTGACCAGGCCGTAAGCATCATATCAGAAATATATGGCTCGTGGAAAACCATTAAATGACTTGCAATATGTTAGAGCAGCAAAATGAAACCTTGGTTAGCTTAAACCAAGCATTGCAAGATTGCGTGGCTACCCAAAATATAGACAAAGCCCTCGACTTGGCGCTTCTGCGTCAAAAAGCACTGATTGAAATATTCCAGTCTGCAGAAAACGATCCATCAAACTCAGCAGAATTGGAAAAATTAGCGACCGAGACTTTAGAACGCCTTAGTAAAGAAAAGATGCTTCTAAAGGCCCAATCTTTAGAAAAACGAAATGATTTTCTGTTGCGCAAATCCGCAATCAAAGCCTACATGGCGCCCATTGCGGCTTGATCCTCGAGGACCCAAAGCTAACAAGATGCGCCCCTAAAGAGCGCTATCTAAGACATATTTAACGAAGCCACGCATTGTACTTTCATCTACGAATTCGATCGGTTCATTGACCTCTGTATCACCAGAAAGACCAACAATTTTGCAATCTTTCTGATACAGCATCATCAGATGTTTTATTGTAATTCGTCCATAATCACATTTGTTCAAAATCACAGAATTAACGCCTCGGCTAACCCTTAATACCTCCGCTAGAGATCCGGTATTAATCGATGCTGGCAAGACCAAAAGCAATTTAACATGTGGAAGATGCTTATTTTGCTGCGCCAAGGCTTCGAAGAACTCGAAATAATAGTCCCACGATATTTCAGTGAGTTGTTTTTCAGCATGGAACACGGCTTCTGATCTGAAATTCTGTTGCTTTTCAAAGGGAAAATTGAAAAGCCGGGCAAAATAACTCAATCGATCTAGCTCAAAGAACTTATCTGGTGAAAATTGTAGAATGCGCGGCTTTTCTTGGCGAAAAAGGCTATAATGCTGCATTAATTTAGCACAGATTGTCGACTTTCCTGATCCTGGTGTGCCCAAAAGTACAATATTATAATAAACGTCCAATATTCTGCGACTACTGGAGTCCCAAAATATTTTGATTAACGTATTTAACAGATGATCTTTGGTGATCGAGCCAGAAAACTCAGAAATAGAAAACTCTTTCTTAATGAAGTGACTTGTTAGTCCGACATTTAAAAGATCCCCAAAACTAAGCTGATCATTGTGAGTTTCTGAAGGCGTGATCACAGCAGAAGGTTCATGTGCATCAAATGAGATATCACTGGCTTCGGGCAAGGTTTTTTGTAGGGATTTTTGAGGTGAAATTTCATTGACATCCAAATCGCCATGATCCTGATCAGATACCTCTTTTTTCAAATCCTGTGAATAAGATGACGTGTCCTCGTCAGCATTTTCAACTTCCGTATCATGCATTGATCCATGCTCAGCATTAATATGGGTAGGCGTTGCCATATTAGGAATAAGACCGTCGAAATCTGTTAGAGAACCTAAATTCGTATCATCTTTTCTGGTGCCCAATGCAGCATTTTCTTGTAATCTCTTAGACAACACTAGAACAGAATTTTTGGGTGCTGTTTTGGCTGCCCCTTTGACTGCGACAGGCTCTTGTAGCGAAGCCGTGATTTCAACGAAATTTCCAACATTCTTTATTTCGATGATATACGCATTTTCCCCAAGATTATCCTGTACCTTTTCAAGTGCAGTTGCTGTATCTGCTGCTCTAAAAACTAGCTCATTTACCATAACTGACCCCTAAAATTTAAAGCGAACTATTCACCCTGTTCTGAACCAGGGCCGTCTTGATCTGCTCCAGAAACAGTTGCTATTACATCAACTTTCTTCGTTTCAGGCAGTTCTGTGAATGACAGCACATTCAAGTCGGTTAAGTGTGCTCTTACCATTTTTGATAGTTTTTTGCGAATTAATGGCGCGACAATTAAGAACGGCGTCTTACTTTCCGCCATTTGCTGATCCACCACATCTGAAAGTTGGCGGATCATATTCTGGGAAAGGTTACCATCAATAATTAGATCTTCTTGCTGGTTCTGCCTGTCAGCATTGATTAAAAGATTTTCAAATTCGGGATCCAGCGTAATCACTGGCACCGGATCCTTGTGGGGTACAATTCTTTGAAGCAATAAAGGCACCAAATGTGGGCGCAAAGCCTCTGCTGTATCCGCCACACTCATATTGCGACCCGCTAATTCTGCTAGGATTTCGAGGATCTTACGCATGTCGTTGATGGGAATTTGTTCTTCCAGCAGTTTTTTCATCACTGCTGTCAAATTATGCATTGGAATAAGTTTAGGAACGACAGAGTCAACAAGTGAAGGGCTTTCCTCAGCCAGCTTATCAATGACTTGCTTTAACTCATCCTGACCAATCAGTTCAAAAGCGTGTTGTTCTATCATTCTTGAAAGCTGCGTGGTTATTACTGACTCTGGCTCAACCACAACATACCCTCTGGCCTCGGCAAGCGTTCTTTGTTGTTCAGTGATCCAATAGGCCTCCAAACCAAAGGTTGGCTCAATAACTTTCTCACCGTCTAATGCAACAGCTGCATCGCCAGTAGGAATGGTCAAAAGCCTACCAGGATAAACTTTATCTTCGGCAACGATCCTTTGACCTATTTTAATCTGGTAGAAGTTCGGTTGAAGATTAAGATCGTCTTTGATGCGAACACTTGGGATTACAAAACCTAATGACTTTGAGAGCTCTTTGCGTATGCCCGAAACTCTAGTGACCAATGGTCCACTAACTTCATCTTCTACCAAAGTGATAAGGGGATAGCTTAAAATAACGGATATCCGAGCATTGTCAGCAATTTGATCTGCACTAACAATACCATCATTTTCGTCGTTTTCCTGATCCACACTATCGCTGTCTTCATCGCTAGAGGCTGCATCACGATTGCGCCGATTAATTAAAAACGCGATAGTAGCTGCCGTCACGGCAAACCCGATGAACAGGTTGGTAGGCATGCCAGGCACAAGACCTATTATTCCGATCACCGCGGCCACCGGATACCAAGCACGCGCTATCCCTATTTCCTGGCCAATATGCTCAGCCATCGGTTGGCTGGCAGAAACCCGCGTGACAATGATTGCAGTTCCGATTGATAATAATAGTGAGGGAATTTGTGCAACCAGACCGTCACCAACCGACAGAACGACGTAAAACTGCGCGGCATCGCCAAGGCTTAAGTCGTGCTGCAACAGCCCAATTGAAACCCCGCCAATAATATTAATGGCAAGAATAAGGATGCCTGCAACTGCATCACCTTTAACAAATTTTGAAGCCCCATCCATAGCACCGTGGAAATCTGCTTCTCTTGAAACCTCGCTACGCCTGAAAGTCGCCTCTTCTGGCGTCAGAATTCCAGCATTCAAATCTGCGTCAATCGCCATTTGTTTGCCAGGCATCGCATCAAGTGTAAATCGGGCAGAGACCTCTGAAACACGGCCTGCACCTTTTGTAATAACCACCAGATTAATTATGACAAGGATAGCAAAGACAAATATTCCCACCGCAAAATTACCCGCGATGACAAATTCGCCAAAAGCTTGGATCACTTGGCCTGCAGCATCGGTTCCCGAATGCCCATTGGCTAAAACAATGCGTGTTGAGGCCACATTCAACGCCAAGCGCAAAACCGTTGCAACCAAAAGCAAGGTGGGAAAACTTGAAAAATCAAGAGGCCTAAACGTATGTATCGCCACCATAAGGATGAGCAGAGACAATAAAATATTAAAACTGAAGAAAATATCTAACAGAAGCGTCGGCAACGGTAGAACCATCATTGCCACTATGAACAAAATGCCCAAAGGCAATACCGCATCGCTGAGATATCGGCGCGACCACGAAAACCCAAATGTTTCTAAACTTGCCACTTATTCCAACCTAAAAACCTATTCATAAAGAAACAGAGGCAAGAACTGTGCCATTCTCATTCTTGCTTTAGGCTGATTTTACGTTGGCATGAATTATGCATGTATGATTTTGAACAAGCTATGGAGTAAAGGCCGTGTCGAAACATAAATTTACTTGGTCTGCAAAAAATAAATTAAAGCCGATTGCAGTAGGAACATTATGTATGGTGTTCGTGGCGGGTTGCGAAGGCAACTTTTCGTTACCTAGAATAGAGCTTCCGACATCCTCAAGTTCGCAAGCTGACTCTGATGATCTGGCGGCGATCAATAATGCTGTTGCTGCAACTGCTGCAGTGACAAAGCCCAAGGTAAAGGTTGTACCAACTATTACCGGAATGGGCTATGCGAGTATTTCATCTCAACCAGCAAAATCATCAAACCAAAGGCGCTTAATGGCCATAAGAGCTGCTCGCTTGGAAGCAATGCGTAATTTGACCGAGCAGGTCCATGGATTAAAGATTAATTCCCGAACAACAATTATTGACGCAATTGTTCAAAATGATTCTCTACGTGCAACAGTAGATGGTACCATTTTGGGAGCGCGGACTGTTCGCATCAACCCTGTGGGCAGTGATACTTACGAAGTAGTTCTGGAACTTGATCAAGCCTTAATTTCGACGATTATGAAAGCCGCTAGAGGCTGAGCATGCTGCTAAAAGCTTTGCCCAAGACAGCTATCGCTGCATTTTGCATTCACCTGCTAACCGGGCTCTACTCCAGTGCCCTCGCAACAGAGATAAGCTCGGTAAAAGCTTCTGGGCGGGCTGCTCTCTCAGGGCAATCAATGCAAAAAGTGCGTAGGGTTGCTTTAGAAGATGCCCTCTATTTGGCTGCCATCAGTGCAGGCACGGAAATCAGTGGCACCGCTATTTCGGCGAATGGTATTCTTGTTCGCGACGTTGTCAGTTTGACTACTAATGCTCAGCTTATAGATTTTTCTGTGCTCAAAGAGGGAAAAAATGAAACTCACTATGAGGTTTCTGTAGAAGCTTATTTTGCGAAGAAAAGTAGATCTCGATGTCAAAACCCAAGATTTCCATCCATTTTGCTCTTAAAGCCTAAAAGCTATGTTTCCTCCAATGTAGATGTTCGCTACCATGAATTAGCGGGATCCATTAGCAATCAGCTTCAAGAAACGTTGGCACAATTTTATTCTGGTGATGTACACGACTATACAAATTTGTCCCTGGATGATTATAAGAAATCCACTTCCAAGAATCGGCTTTTTACTTATTCATCTTTGCAGTCTAACCAGCCTGTGTCCAAAAATGCGGATTTCATTATAGGTTCGGCTGTTCGCGTGCATCGCTCTGGTAAAACCCTTAACACTGACGTTAAAGTGACTGTCCTATTGGGCTCAGATCTTTCCGTTTTTAATGAGTATGAGCGCCGATTGACTGCTCAGCTTCCGCAGAAATCTCCCTTCAAGACAATCAGTGTACTCACACCCAAAGATATCAACCTTAATACTGAACCGCTTATTGAACCCATTGAACTGTTAAATCAAAATTTGGTACAAATGGCATGCAAGCCACTACAGGGGCGCTTACAAGCACAAGGGGGTCAACTTATTTTTCCGTTTGGCAGCGATGCAAGCCTTAAAACGGGTGGCTTGGCTTATGTTACTAATGGAAGCGAAAGCTGGAGCTTATTAGAAGTGACCAAAGTTTTCCCTACCTCTTCCGCCATGGTTCCAATAAATAACCTCCAAAACAAGTCTAGATTGGCAAATCAAACTGTTCGCATAATCGAGGGAACA
>ERZ1049444.1056-NODE-1056-length-22170-cov-7.141216_pt1 | contig 22170 bp, 20 predicted proteins | sample MGYA00383101_ERZ1049444 | MGnify/ENA primary metagenome ERZ1049444 (study PRJEB29581, sample SAMEA5548371) | metagenome | biome: marine; feature: coastal; material: water | depth 50 m | study: Short-term variability in the microbial, nano- and picoplankton...
CAAAAATATTAATCTGTAAGCTGTTGTTTTTGAATTATGATTCTCGCTCCACAATAAACATTTGATTTTGGAAAGCCGCCTTTAGAACGGCCTGAGCTGTCGTTTCGACTCCTAAGTTTTCTCTTGCAAGGCGCAAGTGTTTTTCCACCGTCGCCGCGGTTAAACCCATAAGCATGGCTATTTGTTGAGCGGTTTTCCCATCTGCAACCCACTCTAAAGCTTCACGTTGTCTTTTTGTTAATTTGCGACCGGACATCGTCGTATAGGGCAGGGACATGATTTTAAGATGCGCAACATTATTTATCAAAACAAGTTCGTCACCATACCGCTTCCAAATGTCATCGACATCATCTTGTGTCAGACCAACCCGACCTGTCAGTCCGATCGCACCCCTTGATCGCGCTGACAAAGGATTAAAGCTAATCGTATATCCGCATGTTGCGCCATGTCTTTTATTAAACTCAATAGCACGCATTTCACCCACAGAAAGCGACGATGTCTTTGCAAGATTTTCTAACATTCGCCAACTACAGACTCCTTCATTTTCAAAAGCCCAATTGGTCATAGGAGCATCTAAAAACAATCCTTCATGAACAAATTCATCAACATATTCAGAACTGTGATTTGTTAAAAGGATAAAATCATCAGGATCGCCGAAACCTTTTGGGGTAGAAAAGTGAGTAAACCCATAAATAATACGATCAAACCCGTAGGAGTTCATTTTTTGAACATGCATCTCCCAGAGCTGTTCAATTGATTGAGCATTCGTCATTTCGGTGACGTAGGATGTAAGATCAGAGTTCAAAATCCTATTTCCCTGGTAGATCTATAGATTGCGTTTCTTTCGTTTAATGTCTTAATAAATAACCTGCACAAACTAGAATAAGACTTTGTAAACATGATTGAAAAATACATATAAAAACTTAGATTTAAGAAATATAAGTATATTTTTTTTAACATAATATATATTATGCGGTATTTTTGATGGGCTCTTTTTACCTTTCCCTTTGGAATCAGTCCAATCAAGAAGCTCCATAATTTTTGACTACCCAACCCTCCCGGATTGCAATTGGAATACATGTTATTGAAATCAATCTCTGTTTTAAAGTGTAATAGCATTTGGCATTACTCTCGAGACCTTCAAAATTAGAATGTCTTTCAATATGGCCAGAATATCTCGCTTAAAAAAAAGATACTTTTTAAAACAGTTTCCAAATAATAAATCGGTAATTTCTATTTGTGTGATTGGCAGTATTAACTGCATATGGAAAGTGAAGGTCGTTTTGTAATATTCCTTCATTTTCCTACACCAGATTACCCATCTGCCCTATTAAGAAATCATACCCTACCCACAAATGCCTCACATCACTCTCCTTGTCCATGTCAAGTGTAATTACATCTCATAACCCAGAAAGTTGGATAAAGTGTTATATATTTACACTATTAATTTATTTTTGACCCGCTGAAAGGCCATTAAATCGTCCCACTTTGCATTTAAGAAGGTCTCGTCTGTCTTGATGATATGGAGTTTAACAAAATCGCGCCCCAGCTGTAGCATTTCATCGCCTGCACAATACTTAATGACGCCTTTACAAGCATCTACCTCTGCCGGATCTATTTCTTTGCCATAACAGTAAATCCGAATCCACCCCTCAGGAATACAATCTTTTATCATCTGATAAATGGCTTGCCGGCTTATTTTTATATCCTCGACAATTTCCGACGCGCTGTAGACTTCATCTTTAATTCTTCCTTTGATCATTAACATGGCAAAAGCATCTCGCTGAATTGTTGAGCGCACCCAAAGAACTAATTTTGAAGTATTATCCACCAGGCAACGTCTACGGAAATGCGAAAGATAGACGTCCATAAGAGATAGTAAATACTCATCTAACAAGTATTTCTCAGTTACATCAAACCCTTTGTAATCCACTTATTTGCCACCCATCCATATTGCCTGCTTTAGCACTGCACATTACTATAGGGATTCCCCGATTTCTGTATCTAGCTCCATTACAACACTGTAATATAATACCTTTTTGGTCAAGGCGGGACTTTTTAGTTTGATTAAGCACAAAAGTTGCCCCATGTGCATTTATCAAGATTTTAAAGGGATTTATTCAACAGACTTCACGTTAAAAACAATAGGAAACCTTACCCTTGTGTATATGTTTATCATAAATGCGATACCTGTGCCCCCAATTCAAAAACAACGCTCTTTATCCTTTGGTATCGATCTTTGTATGAATCCGATATCTCAACAGGTAAAGTTTGTTGGGATGTAGATATAAGGTATCGCGCAAACTCTGTACCGAAATAGGTTCCTGGTCCTATACCCCGCCCAGAATACCCAAAAATACTGTATAGGTCAGAATCTAGGCGCATAATTTTCGGGATGTAATTTGAACTCATCGAAATTTTCCCACTCCAGTACGCTTCAAACCCTGCGGTTTTCAGCCTGGGAAACAGTTGAGATACTTTTTTCTCAGCCCAACGCAAATGGATATACCGTCCCAACCCCTCAGGTCGCCCCATCGCCCCTATCAGCAATCTGTTTCCACCAGCCTTTCGCACTGATGTCATAATCGGTGCAGTATCCCAACACCCTTGCTCCTGCGGCAGTATAGATGTCCAAATCTCATCGGACAAAGGGTGAGTAACCGCTTGGAAGTAATTTACGATGGCGGTTTTAGATGCCGTCAAACCAACTTTTTTTTCTGAATAGGCATTTTGCGCGAACAGAACTGTTTTTGCAGCAACATCGCCGTTTGGTGTGATAACTGACCAAGACCCTTTTTCCCGCTCTAAGCGAATAGCGGGGGAGTTTTCGAATATTTTTGCCCCTTTTGCTTGGGCTACCCGTGCAAGACCGCGTAAATATCCAAGCGGCTGTATGGTCCCTGCCCGATGATCTATTAACCCGCCTTGGAAAGCATGGGTTCCGGTTAGTTTGGCGATTTGTTCTTGATTAAGCAACTCCACTGGTGCGTTTCGAGCCTGCCATTGAGCCCTGCGCTGTTTTAAATCCGTCAAACCTTTTTGATTATGTGCACAATGTATTGTTCCATTTCGCTTTGGTTCACATTGAATTTGATTTTCTTTAATTAAATCAAAAACGAGCTCTGGAGCTTTTGACAGCGCATCAACTAATTTTTCACCGCTGGCGCTTCCTATTTTTTCTTCGACCTTATCGGGTGGCAGCCACAATCCTGCATTTACCAATCCAACATTACGGCCAGATCCACCAAAACCGCAGAAATTTGCCTCAAGCAAAACAACGTTTAATCCTAACTTTGCAGCCTCTAGGGCCGCAGCGCAGCCTGTATACCCTCCCCCGATGATCACAAGGTCTGCGGACAGGTTTTTGTTAAGTTTTGGCGCAGCGAACTCTTCGGCGCATGATACTGTCCAGTAGTTGCTTTCTTCAATCATCTTTGGCTTTTTTCCAACGCGTTTTGGCCACTTCTTTCGCTTTACTTATATCCAAAAATGAATTGGACAAACCCAAATTCTCAGTAACTAAAATTTTGAAATGTTGAGATCTATCAAAAGAAAGATTTATAGCAGCGGTCAGGACAAAGAGCACAGATGGGGCTTGCGCTACTACTGCGAAACTTCCCGCTCACATCTGATCTAATGCCTTTTTGAAGGCTAAAATTAAATCTTCTGGGGTTTCTAAGCCAACGGAAACCCTAAAAAAGCCCTCGCTAATTCCATTTCTTTCACGATCTAGAGCTTCCATAGATCTATGTGATGAACTTACAGGGTGGCTAAGCGTAGTTCCCACATCACCCAAGGTCGGAGCAAAAGCAATACCCTCCAAACACTGTGTAAACAGGTTTGCCGCTGCCCGTGTTTTGTTAGTCAATTCAAAACTAACCATATTGCAACCGTTACCCTTAAAGTGTTTTTTAGCAAGCTCATGATCAGGGTGATCTTTGCGCATCGGGTATAAAACCCGGGCTATTTTTGGATGTGTGGCCAATGCATCTGCCAAATTTTCAGCGTTTTTTTGGGCTTTTTCGAATCTTAAATCAAAAGTCAATAAACCCCGTTCAGCCAACCAGCAATCGAAAGGACTGGCGGTCAGACCTGTTGTAACAGCGAAATCATAGATGCGTTTGTTCAATGCAGCATCTTTAGCAACTACATACCCCAAAGTGACATCTGAGTGCCCTGCTAAAAGCTTGGTTACTGAATGGATAACTATATCAGCGCCATGCTTCAAAGGTTGAAAAGCTTTGGGCGTTGTAAATGTATTATCAACAGCCAAAATAATCCCCGCCTCTTTGCAAATAGACGAAATTCCGTGAAAATCAGCAACCCGCAAGGTCGGATTAGAAATACCCTCGATCAATACCATTTTTGTATTTGGCTTTATTGCCTGGGCAATATCATCGCTGGATGATGCGTTCGCAAGAGTTGTTGAGATGCCCAACCGCGGCAATTCTTCGCTCATCAACCGTAAAGAGCGACCATAAAGCTGATCCCCAGCGATTATGTGATCTCCGGTTGATAGTATTGCCATAACCGCACTCGACACGGCTGCCATTCCCGACCCTGTAACAATCCCATTTTCCGTCGCTTCCAACCGGTCCAAAATTTGTGAAAGCGCTTGACCGTTTGGATGCCCCTCACGCGCATAGGTAAAACCAGATAGTTTGCCATTGTATTGGTCATCTAGCATGTCAGGGCTATCTGAAGCGTAAACCACCGATGGCGACAGTGGTGTCACAACTGGACGGCTGGCACTTTTAGGAAATTCTACCGGGCGAATGAATGTTGCAGCATCAGGTTTCAATTCAATCAATCCTTTTCATATCAGCCATAAAGCGCGCCGCATTTTGTTGGTAATGTAGGGCGCTTTTCTCAAGTGACTTTATCTCTTCATCGCTTAAAGAGCGTATTATTTTACCGGGGGAGCCTACGACCAATGATCCATCTGGAATAGATTTGTTTTCTGTGATCAATGCACCAGCACCGATCAGACAGTTAGAACCAATTTTTGCACCATTGAGCACAATTGCGCCCATACCGATCAATGAATTGTCGCCAATTTCACATCCATGCAACATGACTTTGTGGCCAATTGTACAGTTCATTCCGATACGAAGAGGAAACCCCATATCTGTATGCATTACTGTGTTTTCTTGGATATTACATCCAGCACCAATATCGATTAATTCATTGTCGCCCCTTAAGGTCGCACCAAACCAAACCGATGTTTTCTCTTTCAGTTCCACATTGCCAATCACATTGGCATCCGGTGCCACCCACGCAGTGTTGGCAATCTTTGGCGTCTTATTTCCGAGCGTATATATTGTCATTTACGATCCTCAAATTCGACATTTAACCGACGCACAGTATCAACAATATTTGGTTGCTGAGACAGTCGCATGCGCTCTGCAGAGATTATTGTACGAAGCTTTTGCTCCGTGGCATCCAGCGCATCATTTATCAAAACATAATCATACTCTGGCCAATGGCTAATTTCATCTTTTGATTTTAGCATCCGTGCCTCGATTATCTCCGGCGTGTCTAAGGCGCGTGTCTTTAACCTTTTTTCCAGTTCTCTGATGGAGGGTGGCAAAATAAAGAAAGAAACGCAGTGCTGTCCTAACGCTGAATTTTTTATCTGTTGGCCGCCCTGCCAATCAACATCAAATAAAACATCCTTGCCCGCAAGGATGGCATCACGCACCGGTTTTTCTGGACTGCCGTAAAGATTGCCAAACACCTCGGCATGCTCAAGCATTTGCCCCTCTGACACCAAGTTTTCAAATGTCTTGCGATCATGGAAGTAATACTCTTTTCCATCCCTCTCGCCCTCTCGAGGCGTACGGGTGGTGGCGGATATGGAAAACTCGATATCACTATCCCAGTCACGCAATCGCGCCGCGAGAGTGGATTTTCCCGCGCCCGAGGGCGAAGATAGTATGATTAATAGTCCACGTCGTGTCAGTTCGCTCATTCATTTATTCCAGATTTTGAACTTGCTCTCGCATTTGATCTATTATGACCTTCATTTCAAGCCCGATGCTGGTCAATTCCGAATATTGGGCTTTTGCACAAAGGGTATTTGCCTCTCGGTTGAATTCCTGCATCAAAAACTCCATGCGGCGCCCTACAGCGCCCCCAGCATTCATCAGATCAAAGGCAGCTTGAATATGGATAGCCAAACGATCTAACTCTTCTGTTACATCTGACTTTACAAAGATCAAGGCCACCTCTTGTGCCATACGCTGTGAATCAAATTGTGTTGAATTTTCAAGAATTTTTGCCAACTGAGTTTTCAAAAGACTACGCATATGGTCATTCCGCGCGTCCAAAAGAATCTTGGCATTTTCCAATTGAACCTTTAGGGCATCCAACTGAGATATAAGAAGATCAACCAACTGCTTACCCTCGGATGACCGCGACTTTAGGAACGTGTCATAGAGTGGCTCTAGGGACGTCAAAATTTCATTACAAAGTGTTTCAAGCCCATCCTTAGACAAAATTTTGTTGCCCATAATGCCCTTTAGCGTCAAAAGGTCTGCGGCTTTCGACGGGGCAAATGATACGCCATGATCCATTCCATATTGCTCAATTTTTGTGATGTTATTCAAGGTTTTAATTAAAATATCTTGATCAATCGATAGGCTGCGGTCTTGATCATTTTCATCGCTATGCAATTTGATTGTTAACGTGACATTGCCGCGTTTTATCAACTGCTTTAATCGTGCTCGAACTGCAGTTTCCAGACCGTCAATCCAATCCGGGACCCTGATCTTTATATCAAGACCTTTGCCATTCACACTGCGCAACTCTGCCGCCCAGCTATGGGTTTGATTCTCACCCGTCACAGCGCCAAATCCCGTCATTGATTGAGCCAAGTTCTTCTCCTTTTCCAATAAAGCCTAGATAGCTTATTTTGTCAGGGATGTCAGTGGATTAGATTACTCCATTAACCCTTTATTAAGATTAGTATTAAAAGCAATTCAAATTTATAATAAATTGCCTAAAGGAATGCAGGACAGAGACGTTTTGCAAAACTCCGATATTGAAAAACAAAGCTGTGCCTTTTGATCTGCTAAGTTCTATGGTCAGCTAAACTGGCAATTTGAGATTATGAGTAATATTTTTTTATTTAGAACATATCAAAAAGACATCTTCGACACCAAAATTGAAGCAAAGCCTTGCCCAGAAATTCAGCAATTGGAAGTTTACTGGGAAAGAATGCATAACGGTAAAAAACCGCCTTGGCGCACACAAATTTGCCCAACCAAATTGATTGATATGTTACCTTTTTTATTTCTGATTGACTTGGTATCCGAAAATCACGCCTATTTTAGGTTTATCGGCGCATCTGCAAAGTTGGATTTAGAAGAACTGTCGATCCATACGCCGCTCAAAAACCGCGTCTATACCGACACTCAGCCAAGATTTAAAACCTGCATGACTGAAATTTTCACGAGCTCTGCCCCACAAAAATTAATGCTGCGCCCCTATGCTTCAAGCGCTTTCAAAACGCCTTTGATTAACCTTGGTTTGTTTCCGCTTCTGGATAGGTATGGAAAATCTACGAAAGCCATCGGGGCTATTAAAACCGATGGCGCCAGAATTTACAGATGGGCGGAAAAGACTAAAACATTGGCCTTAAATAAACAATGGCGCTCATTCAGCCAAAGCCAGAGATGAAAGCCAAGTTAACGAACGCGCCTCGTTTTAAGGCCATGCCGTCTCTAAAGGGATACCGCTGATTGTCTTTTTTGCGACTCACGATGCATCACCAACTCTTCTGCTACCAAAAATGCCAGTTCAAGCGATTGGCTTGCATTCAAACGTGGGTCGCAGGCCGTATGATAGCGGTCTGAAAGATCTTCTTCGGTAACTTCTCTGACGCCACCTGTGCATTCGGTCACATCCTGCCCTGTCATTTCAAAATGTACACCGCCCGGGATTGTGCCTTCGGAACTGTGAATAGCAAAAAATTCACGAACCTCTCTTAACACGCTGTCGAAAGGTCTGGTTTTATACCCGGTAGAAGATTTAATCGTATTGCCGTGCATGGCATCGCAGGTCCATAAAACATTTGCGCCTTCTTCTTTAACTGCATTTATAAGGCGCGGCAGATGATCCCCCACAGAGCCAGCGCCAAATCGCGCTATCAAAGTTAATCGCCCTGCTTCGTTTTGCGGGTTCAGCTTTTCCATCAAAACCTTCAAATCCTCAACCGAGGTGCTCGGTCCACACTTTAAGCCAATAGGATTTTGCACGCCTTTACAAAACTCAACATGGGCTCCATCCGGCTGCCGGGTGCGATCTCCTATCCAAATGAGGTGCCCGGAACCCGCAAGCCATTTTCCAGATGTGGAATCCAAACGTGTAAGCGCTTCTTCATATTCAAGAAGCAAGGCCTCATGGCTGATAAAAAAGTCAACGGTTCGCAATTCTTGCGCAGTGTCAGATCCAATGCCAGCCGCGCTCATGAAATCCAATGCATCATTAATACGCTGTGCCATTTGACGGTATTGGGTTGCTTTTTCGCCTTCAGTAAAGCCCAGTGTCCAACTGTGGACCTGATGCATATCTGCGTATCCACCAGTGGAAAACGCGCGCAACAAGTTCAAGGTAGCCGCCGATTGTGTATAAGCCTGCAGCATCTTTTTTGGATCTGGGATGCGAGCCTCGGGAGTAAAGGCCAGTTCATTTATAATATCGCCGCGATAGCTTGGCAACTCAACGCCATTTTGCACCTCTGTGGGCGCCGAGCGGGGTTTGGCAAACTGCCCTGCCATCCGCCCAAGTTTAACAACCGGTACTTTTGCACCAAAAGTAAGCACCATCGCCATCTGCAAAAGAACTTTGAATGTGTCGCGAATCCCGTCAGCAGTAAATTGATCAAAACTTTCGGCGCAGTCGCCCCCCTGAAGTAAGAAAGCCTCACCGCGAGATGCCGCAGCCAGTTTGGCCTTTAAATTGCGCGCCTCACCTGCAAAAACCAGAGGTGGATACTTCGACAACTGGCCTTCAACTTTCAGAAGTGCACCCTGATCGATGTATTCCGGCATCTGCACCCGGGGCTTTTGCCGCCAATCAGTTTTTTGCCAATCAGACATTATGTACTCCAAGACTACTAATCACTATTTTCACACTCTATACGAAAAAGATTTTGAAAGAACCATATATGTTTTTCAACTCTCTTGACGGATCGCAATAGTTTTGAACAATTGTGTTGATAAAGTCATGCTTTTGGATGTAATGCGCCAACTAGATTTAACGGAATGTGGCCCTATGAGCAGTCAAACCCAAACAACTCTTTCAAGACTGACGCCGATTAAGACACGGCGATTTGCATTCGTATTGATAGAAAACTTTTCTCTTCTATCTTTTGCCTCGGCCGTTGATGCCTTGAGAATTGCCAATCGAATGGCAGAAACCACGCTGTACACTTGGCTTTTCATGGGCGAAGGAGGAGACACAATCTCTTGTTCAGCCGGCACTTCTTTCAAGCTTGATGGTGACCTTATCGAGCTAAAGAGAGACGACACTATAATGTTATGTGGCGGCATTAATATACAAAACCATAGCTCAAAGAAAATTTTGAACTGGATTCGCCGTGAGGCAAGGCGGGGCTTGCCTATCGCAGGGCTTTGTACTGGCGCCTACCCTATGGCCAAGGCGGGGATTTTAGATGGAAAACGCGCCACAATTCACTGGGAAAACCAAGATAGCTTTTCAGAAGAATTTGCCGAAGTTGATCTAACAAAGTCAGTCTTTATAAGTGACGGATTGCGCATGACTACAGCAGGCGGGACATCCTCGATTGACTTAATGCTAAAAATTATAGCCGATGATCATGGAGAAGAGCTGGCAAATGCTGTTGCAGATCAAATGATCTACAGCTCAATAAGAACAGATCAAGATACCCAAAGACTTTCTGTGCCGACACGAATAGGTGTCCGCCATCCAAAATTAAGCAACGTCATACAAATGATGGAAACCAACATCGAAGAACCCATTAGTCCGGCAATACTGGCCAAGGATGTGGGGATGTCCACCCGCCAACTTGAACGATTGTTTCGGCGATACCTAAATCGCAGTCCAAAGCGATATTACATGGAACTGCGCCTGCAAAAAGCCCGCAACCTTTTAATGCAGACCAACATGAGCGTAATCAATGTTGCATTGGCTTGTGGCTTTGCATCACCCTCACATTTTTCCAAGTGTTATCGCGCGCATTACAACACCACCCCCTATAGGGAGCGAGGAAGCCATTCGGTTCGAGTGTAAAAGGCCATGCTCATTTTTATGAACAAGAAACTACCCTAAAAACCTAATTATCTTACTTCTCTGGAATTAGGCCTTTTGGAGCAAAGCGTAGCGATAATAACAATATTGCACCCATTGTAATTAATCTCATGTGAGCGGCAGAATCCAAAAGATGTTCTTTTAAGCTTGAGCCTTCGGCCATTCCGGCTGTTAAAATCGATAATATCCAATGGCCTATCGGTTCAACTTCAACCCAGAAAAACCACATTAGGAACCCCCCCAATACTGCTCCCCAATTATTTCCAGAACCACCAACGATCACCATCACCCAGATGAGAAAAGTGAACCTTAAAGGTTGATAGGATTGTGGAGTAAGAAGCCCATCCAATGACGTCATCATGGCACCGGCAATTCCGCAGACCGCTGAGCCCAAAATAAACACTTGAAGATGTCTCTTGGTTACATCTTTCCCCATTGCTTCAGCAGCTTCTTCATTATCTCGAATTGCCCGCATCATTCTTCCCCAAGGAGAATTAAGCGCCATTTCCGACATCCATAAAATAATTCCCAATACTATTAGAAAAAGAATCCCATAAGATAATTTAACGTAAAGAGACGAAGCCTGGATGACTTCCATGCCAAGCCAATTCACATTATTGATAAAAGTTTCGCTTTTTTGAAGATCAACTTCATATGCTGTTGGTCTGGGAATGCCAATCACGTTCTTCACTCCACGAGTCAACCAATCTTCATTTTTTATTATTGCAATAATTATCTCAGCGATTCCAAGCGTTGCAATAGCAAGATAATCTGCACGAAGACCCAGTGAAATTTTGCCAATTATCCACGCGGCACCAGCTGCAAAAACACCGCCTACCAACCAAGAAAATATAACCGGCAGTCCTAATCCACCTAGATATCCTTCTCCTGCGGGGTTAATTTTTTCAATTATCGCTGCGGCCGGATCCAATAAACTTCTAAATAGAAAAAAACCACCAACTAAAACAAATATCATAAGTAAATTACGAATTATTCCAGCAGACGCCCTTTTCCATACTTGCATAGCGGCTATTATGGTGATGATCGCAGTCAAAACAGCCGTGAGTATTCCAGGGCCACCTGTTCTCCAAGCTTCTTCTACGGGTGGCATTGATGTTACAACTGCCGCTACGCCACCAAGCGCTACAAAGCCCACCGTTCCTATCGAAAATAGTCCGGCATATCCCCATTGAATATTTACGCCCAACGCCATGATTGCAGACAGCAAACAAAGATTCAAAAGGCCAAAAGCGACATTCCAACTCTGAATTAATCCGACCACAATCAGGAAAAAGAAAACCATCGCAAACAGAGAAATGTTTCTATAGTTCATGTTGATTGTCCTTTAAACAAACCAGTGGGACGGAATAATAAGACCAGTACTAGAATAGAAAATGAAACTGCAAATTTATAATCTGTTGACAAAAGTTGAACTAACGAAGTCGGTGCCCATTCAGTTGGTAATATGTAGGTAAACACCTTCTTGTAGGCATAGGTAAAAGATATCTCCGAAAATGCTATAACAAAGCCACCTACAATTGCTCCAACCGGATTACCCAAGCCTCCTACAACGGCTGCCGCAAACATAGGCAACAGCAATTGAAAATACGTAAAAGGTTTAAATGTCTTGTCTAGGCCGTAAAGTGTACCCGCAACAGTCGCCAAAATGGCGACGATAATCCAAGTAATTGTTACGACCCGTTCAGGATTAATACCAGATAACAATGCCAAATCTTCGTTATCAGAATACGCCCGCATAGATTTTCCTGTTCTGGTTTTGTTTAAAAACCAAAATAGGGCCGCAACCACAATAATCGCAGTAACCAATGTAATGCACTGCGTAACTTTAATTGCCAAGCCTTCTTTTAAACCCGTGAGTGTTTTGAAATCTCTCGCCTTAATGATAAATCGCGCGCCATCTGCAAATCTTTGGTCTCCTGGACCGATTATAAATCGTATCAGTCCATTCATCATAAATGTTACGCCTAAAGAGGCCATTACCAATACGACCGGAGTAGCCTTGGCTTTTCTATAAAATTTATAAACAAACTTATCGGTAAAAAGAACAAGTGCAATGCATCCAATAACCCCGAAAGGTAATGCTAATAAAGCAGTTGGAAGAGGATAGATTGATAATCCCATTGCTGTAAACCACCAAGTAATCAGGATTACAATCATGGTTCCAAACGCCATGGTTTCACCATGAGCAAAATTAGAAAACCGAAGTACACCGACCACTAGTGTAATGCCCAATGCACCTAAGGCCAACTGGCTTCCATAAGCGATAGCTGGAACAATAATAAAATTGGCAAGCACAATTAAAGCATGAAGAATATCCATTAAAGTGCCTTCTCAATTTTACGTACATAGATCTGGAGACAACCAAGTCTTTTCATTTTGTTATCCTCCTAAGAAACTTTTTCGTACTTCGGGATCTGCAAGTAGATTACTTCCTGTGTCTGTGAACCTATTTTCACCTTGAACAAGAACATATCCTTTATCCGCTATTTCAAGCGCCTGCCTAGCATTTTGCTCAACCATTAGAATTGAAATTCCAGTTTTAGCAACGTCTATAATACGATCAAATAACTCATCCATGACAATTGGTGATACTCCAGCGGTTGGCTCATCAAGCATCAAAACTTTTGGCTGGGTCATAAGTGCTCGCCCTACTGCCACCTGTTGCCGCTGCCCTCCCGAAAGTTCACCTGCGGCCTGCCTTCTTTTTTCTTTTAGGATTGGAAAAAGATCAAAAACTTGGCTCATTGTTTCTGAGATATCATCCGTTCTCAAGAATGCACCCATCTCTAAATTTTCTTCTACCGATAAAGAGGTGAAGATATTTTGAGTTTGCGGGACGAATGCCATACCTTTAGCAACTCGATCTTGCGGTGATAAATTGGTTATATCTTCGCCACCAATATTAACCATACCTGATCTCATAGTTAACATTCCAAAGATTGCTTTCATTGCAGTTGATTTACCAGCTCCATTTGGACCTACTATGACTGCTATTTCACCCTTGCCGACAGCAACCGTGCAATTATGAAGGATGTCTGCACCAGAGCCGTAACCTCCGGTCATTGACTCTCCAATTAGGAATGGATTCTCACTCATTTAACATACCCGTCATAAGCCAATCGACCGATGTGATCTTGTTAAGCATTTAATTGACACCTGCTTTAACTATATTTTTCAATCCTGTACCAAGATATGCTTCGATCACTGTTTCATTTTCTTTAATTTCTTCAATAGTGCCTTTAGCCAAAACCTTACCTTCAGCCATACATATGACTGGATCACACAGCTTAGAGATAAAATCCATATCATGCTCAATTACACAAAACGTATAACCTCGTTCCTTATTCAATCGGATTATGGCATCCGCAATCGTTTTTAAGAGCGTTCTATTAACGCCTGCGCCAACTTCGTCTAAGAAAACTATTTTTGCTTCAACCATCATTGTACGGCCAAGTTCGAGTAACTTTTTTTGTCCGCCAGATAGATTTCCAGCAAGTTCATCTGCTAAATGGTCAATTGTCAAAAATTCCAAAACTTCATTTGCTTTTCGAATATTTATTTCTTCTTCAATTGCAATTTGTTTTCTTGCCACCCAGGTTTTCCATAAGTTTTCACCAGATTGAGACCCAGGAACCATAAGCAGATTTTCTCGAACCGTCATCGAGCCAAATTCATGAGGGATTTGAAATGTCCGTAAAAGACCTTTCCCGAATAACTCGTGTGGAGGGAGGCCAGTTATGTCATTACCTTCCATTGTAACTTTGCCGCTCGAAGGCTTTAGAACTCCAGCAATGACGTTAAATAAAGTAGTTTTACCTGCACCATTTGGACCGATCAAACCAGTAATTGATCCTTCTTTTATCTCTAAAGAGGCGCCATCCACAGCGCAAAATCCGCCATAATATTTTTTAATATTTTCAACTGTAATCATGCTCGGATGCCCTTATAGCGAAACAGCCCAAGTATATTTCTTGGGCTGCTTAATCTTGTTATTATTGTTGGAATTAACGATATTGCATCGTTGTAATTTTGCCGTCTTTAATTTCGATTTGACGGTATGCACCAGCAGATTCACCGGGTCCAATTAACTCAACTGCAGATCCACCAACATAGTCGATATCACCACCATCGGCCAGAATCTTGAGACCTTTGGCCAATTCACCAGGGAAAATTTGAACACCAGGAGCATTGGCTACTTCCATTACTTTAGAAGCATAATCAGCAGATGAGCTTGATCCTGCCGATTGCATGGCCAGCATTATAAGCGCTGCGGCGTCATAAGACTCTGGAGCGAACGGTGAAGAACCGTCAAATCCATTAGCTTCGCCCATAGAAACCAATGATGCTGCACCAGGGCTGTCTGTGCCAGGGTGTTGACCTTGAGATCCATTGACGTCATTGCCAAAATTTTCTTCCAGATTTACGCTAATCATACCATCAGGAAAATGATACAAATCGAATGCACCTGTGTCGATCGACGCTCTCATAATGCCGTCACCACCTTGGTCAACATAACCAGCAACCACCAGCAGTTCGCCGCCCGCTGCAGCTAACGCACCCACTTCAGCAGAATAGTCTGCTTTGCCATCTTCATGAGCAAGATTAATGGTCACAGTTCCACCAGCCGCAACGAAAGCTGATTCGAAAGAGTCTGCCAGTCCTTTTCCATAGTCACTGTTTGTATAGGTTACAGCAACAGACTGTACGCCCCGTTCCATTATTATCTCAGTCATAACTTGACCTTGACGAGCATCAGATGGTGATGTCCGGAAAAACAATCCGTCATCTTCGGCAGTTGAAAGAGCCGGTGAGGTTGCTGATGGTGAAATCATTACAATGCCATTCGGCCTCGCAACGTTTTGTAGCATCGCTCCGGTAACACCTGAACAGTCTCCACCAACAATGCCACTGACTTTGTCAGAAGTGACAAGTCTTTCGGTAGTCGCTACAGCGGCAGCGCTATCGATACAAGTTGAGTCGCCTCTTAAACCCGTTACAGTGGCGCCCCCCAACAGAGCTCCGCTATCTGAAACTTCTTTCATCGCTAGTTCTGCGGCTTGCGCCATTGGTTGTGTTAGAGATTCAATTGGCCCTGTAAAACCAAATACGATCCCTAATTTGATGTCTTCAGCTGACGCAGCGCCAGCAATAAGAGCTGATGCCGTTGTGGCAAGAAGCAATTTTTTCATTTTTTTCTCCCTAGTTGAACATTTCTGATTCCTGTTCTTATTGTTTATTTCAAAAAAAGAAAAGTGTCGATTTTTTTATAAAATTAAGCGTATTTCTTGTCAGGTTCTATTATGAAAATAGTAGACAAATATATTTCTGAACACGTTTGATTTTAATAGAAAGGGCTTAAGACAACTCAATAAGACTTTATCTTTTATCCGTTGATCCTGAACTGTTACCAACTTTATTCAGCCGCCACTTTTTTAGGCGTCAAAATGTCTTTAAGATAGTGACCCGTATAGCTTTGTTCGTTTTCTGAAAGCGTTTCTGGCGTCCCTACTCCGACGAGTTGGCCCCCACCATCACCACCCTCGGGGCCAATATCGATTATCCAATCAGCGGTTTTCACCACATCTAAATTATGTTCAATCACAACCACTGAATTACCGGCATCAACCAATTCATGCAGTACTTCGAGCAGCTTACGAACATCTTCAAAGTGTAAACCTGTGGTTGGTTCATCAAGAATATAAAGCGTTCTTCCGGTTGCTCTTTTTGAAAGCTCTTTTGATAGCTTTACACGCTGGGCCTCGCCGCCTGATAAAGTGGTGGCTTGTTGCCCAACCTTAATATAGCCCAAACCAACCCGCAAAAGAGCATCCATTTTTTCACGAATTGATGGAACAGCTTGGAAAAAAGTCTGTGCCTCTTCGACCGTCATAGCAAGCACATCAGCAATACTTTTACCTTTGAATTTAATCTCAAGGGTTTCTCGATTGTAACGAGCGCCATTACAGGTTTCGCAGGTCACATAAACATCAGGCAAAAAGTGCATTTCGATTTTGATAACACCGTCACCCTGACAAGCTTCACATCGGCCCCCTTTCACATTAAAACTAAACCGGCCCGGCTTATAACCACGTGTTTTCGCCTCGGGCATACCGGCAAACCATTCGCGTATCGGCGTAAAGGCTCCTGTGTAGGTAGCAGGGTTTGACCGCGGTGTTCGACCAATTGGACGCTGATCTATATCAATGACTTTATCAAGATACTCCAATCCTTTAATGGTTTCGCAGGGTGCAGGAGTTTGCTTTGCTCCGTTTAAACGCATCGAGGCAGTTTTAAATAGGGTTTCAATTGTCAAGGTGGATTTACCCCCGCCTGACACGCCCGTTACACAGACAAATTTACCCAAAGGAAAATCAACCGTAAGCGATTGTAAATTATTGCCTGTGGCATTGACCACTTTTATAGATTTGCCATTGCCCTTTCGGCGTTCACCAGGAAAAGGTATGCTCTTTTGCCCACTCAGATATTGTCCTGTGATCGAGTTTTCATCAGCAGCAACGTGATCAGGTGAGCCATGGCTGACCACTTCACCGCCATGAACACCGGCGCCCGGTCCTATGTCAAAAACATAATCCGCATCTCGGATAGCTTCTTCATCGTGCTCAACAACAATAACAGTGTTACCTTGATCTCGAAGGTTCTTAAGCGTGGTGAGCAACCGTCCATTATCGCGCTGGTGCAACCCTATGGATGGCTCGTCTAAAACATAAAGCACACCTGTAAGCCCACTTCCAATTTGACTGGCAAGCCGAATGCGTTGGCTTTCCCCGCCTGACAATGTGCCGGCGTTCCGGCTTAGGGTTAGATATTCAAGGCCAACGTTATTCAGAAATCCCAATCGTTCACGAATTTCCTTTAAAATAGTCGACGCAATTTCATTCTTCTGAGCACTTAATTGGCTTGGTAATTCGGCACACCATTCAAAGGCTTCTTTTATCGACATGTTCACAACTTGTCCGACATGCGATTTTGCCAATTTTACAGCCAAGGCTTCGGGCCGTAACCGATATCCCTCGCAACTTCCACATGGGCGATTATTTTGATAATTTTCAAACTCTTCACGTACCCAATTGCTATCCGTTTCGCGGTACCTACGCTCCATGTTGGGGACAATTCCCTCAAACACGCGGCGCACTTGATAGACGCGCCCACCCTCATCATAGCGAAAGAGTATCTCTTCTTCGCCTGATCCATAAAGGAAAACACCTTGAACCTTTTTGGTCAGGTCTTTCCATCTTGCATCCGCCGCAAATCCAAAATGATTTGCAAGAGCTTCGATGGTTTGCAGAAAATAGGGACTTTTCCCCTTGCGCCAGGGGGCAAGTGCGCCGTCTCTGATTTTTAAGGTTTGATCTGGTACGACCAACCTTTCATCAAAAAATAGCTCTACTCCAAGCCCATCGCAGTCCGGGCAAGCGCCAAAGGGCGCATTAAACGAAAAGAGACGCGGTTCAATTTCAGAAATTGTAAAACCACTTTCCGGGCAGGCGAAATTCTCGCTGAAAGTGTGCCGCTCAGCTTCTGTTTCTTCATCCGTTGGGGCGGTTTCCAAAACCGCAATGCCATCGGCCAAATCAAGCGCGGTTCGAAAGCTGTCGGCAAGCCGCGCTTCAATTCCTTCTCGAACCACAATCCGATCCACAACCACATCAATAAAGTGGCGAAAATTCTTATCCAAAACAGGAGGGTCTTCTAAATCATAGAATTGGCTATCTACTTTAACGCGCTGGAATCCCTGTTTGCGTAATTCTAAAAACTCTTTGCGATATTCGCCTTTGCGATCGCGCACAATAGGAGCCAGAAGATAGGCTCGCGTACCCTCTGGCATAGCCATGACGCGATCCACCATATCCTGCACTTGCTGCGCTTCGATCGGAAGACCCGTTGCCGGGCTATAGGGCGTCCCTGCCCGCGCAAACAGTAATCGCATATAATCATAAATTTCGGTGACGGTGCCAACCGTTGAGCGGGGATTTTTACTTGTTGTTTTTTGTTCAATAGAAATTGCGGGGCTTAAACCCGATATGTGGTCCACATCGGGTTTTTCCATCATATCCAAAAATTGACGGGCATAGGCGCTCAGCGATTCGACATAACGGCGCTGACCTTCAGCATAAATAGTATCAAAAGCCAATGATGACTTTCCAGATCCCGATAATCCTGTAATAACAACAAGTTGATCTCTTGGAATATCTACATCAATAGACTTTAAATTGTGTTCGCGCGCTCCGCGAACTTCAATAAACTTTAGGTCAGCCATCAAATACCCTCATTGCTTACGCAAGAGATAAACCTTTTGTTAAGAGTCTCCAATAAAAAAATGAGAACATAGGAAGAACATGGCTTATGGGCTTAACCTAAAGTTATAGAGAAAAATACTCTTGAATTAATTTGTGTGCAAAACCTAGTGATAAGATTTTACAACCAGGTAAAATCATCCAAATTTCCGCTCGTTGCTCCAAACAAGAGCTGATAAGGGAGTGGCTAGATTTGAAAGTAAAAAGGTTCAAAATATAATGAAGCCACTCTCGCTTAAGCGCAGTGATTTTCCAAATGGGTTTGACTTTGGCGTTGCCAGCTCTGCCTACCAAATCGAAGGCCATGCCTTTGGCTCAGCAGGTGAAACCCACTGGGACAGCTTTGCAAAACTTCCCGGGCGTGTTTTGAAACAGCATAACGGGCAAATTGCCTGTGACCATTATCATAAATACGAAGAAGACCTTGACCATATAAAAGCTGCAGGCTTTGACAGCTATAGGTTCTCAACCAGTTGGGCCCGTGTCATTCCAGAGGGTGTCGGAGCCGTAAACTCTAAAGGGTTAGACTTTTATGATCGCTTAACAGATGCGATACTTGAACGTGATTTAAAGCCGCATTTAACCCTCTATCATTGGGAATTGCCACAAGCCATAGCCGAAAAAGGTGGGTGGACCAATCGGGAAATTGTGGGCTGGTTTGGCGAATTTGTAGAAATTATTGGTCATAAATTGGGGGATCGTATGGCCTCAATAGCCCCCATTAACGAGCCATGGTGTGTCAGTTGGTTATCGCATGCGCTGGGGCATCATGCGCCGGGAAAGCAGGACTTAAAACTGGCTGCTCTGTCCATGCATAATGTGCTTTTAGCACATGGGCGTGCTGTTGAAGTTCTGCGTGGACAAAATCAGACAAATCTTGGCTGTGTATGCAATTTGGAATGGAGCCATCCAGCCAGCCAAACAGCACAGGATATTGAGGCTGCAAAATTATATGACGCCATTTATAATCGGTTCTTTTTAGAAGCGATGTTTTTAGGTGAATATCCAGAACCGGTTTTAAAAGGCATAGAGAGGTTTTTGCCATCATCCTGGCAAGAGGATTTATCAATCATATCAGCCCCTTTGGATTGGTGCGGAATAAATTATTATACCTGCAAGCGCGTAGCGCATGATGCAAGCTTAGAATGGCCGCATGTGCGGGATGAAATTGGGCCGTTGGAGAAAACTGATATGGGATGGGAAATTTACCCTCAGGGTCTAAGTGATTTCCTAATGTGGGTGAACCAAAAAATAACCAAAGGTATTCCCTTGTTTGTAACTGAAAATGGAGCGGCAACATCGGAAGCAAGAGAACACCAGAAACTGAATGATCATCAACGTATTTCTTACATTGATGCACATTTAGGGGCGGCGCATCAGGCAATCAAAAGTGGCGTACCCCTCAAAGGTTATTATATGTGGTCACTGATGGATAATTTTGAGTGGGCATTTGGTTATGATAAACGCTTCGGGCTTATACACGTCGATTATTCTACGCTTGAGCGTAGACCGAAAGCATCATATTACGCCGTTCAAACCGCGATAGCATAAGAGTGGACGATGGGTGAAAAATTGGAATTGGTGGCTGATATTGGTGGGACCAACACCCGTGTTGGTCTATCACAAAACTCTCAGCTAATCCGTAAGAGCATCAAAAAATTCCCCAATGACAACGTCAAATCACTTGAAGACATACTAAAGCGTTATCTCAGTGAGCAAAACTTGGATACTGTTTCCGGCACCTGTGTAGCGCTTGCCGGACCGGTGCGACATGATATTGCTAAAATGACCAATTTATCCTGGGAAATTACAAAGGACAGCTTGGCGCGTGCCACCGGCGCAAAAACCATCGGCCTATTAAACGATTTGCAAGCTCAGGGACATGCTTTGGATCATTTATCGGATGATCAGTTGCTGCCGGTTTCTGGTAGCCGGGTTGCCGGCTCAAAAGAAACAAAACTTGTTTGCGGCATCGGTACGGGCTTTAATGCTTGTACGGTTATTTCGTCTTCAAATGGAATTATAGTTCCCCCAGCTGAAGCTGGTCATTACCGACTGCCCGCTGCCAATCAGCAGCAGAAAGAAATCGTCAAAATGATTGAGGCCAAGTATGGCTTTGCCTCGGTCGAAAATATTTTATCTGGAAATGGATTGGTCGAATTAAATAATTTTTTCTGCCCCCACGCGCCTCGCACGGCCAAAGACATCATTGAAGCCGCTGCAGATGGCGCCCAAGATGCACAGGAAGTGGTTGATGTTTTTGTGTCATTCATGGGCTCGATTCTTGGAGATCTAGCTCTTATTACTCTCCCCTTTGGTGGAATATACATAATCGGTGGGGTTGCCCGCGCAGTTTTTCCGTTTTTGAACGCGCAAAATTTTGTTTCTGGATTTTGTGACAAGGGAAGATTCAGTGATTTTAACGCTGAATTCTCTGTTCACATTATCGACGATGATTTTGCTGCTCTCAACGGTTGCGTTAGCTTTCTTGGAGAAATTTAGCCCCTACATCCCTGCTGTAAAGCATCATACCGACAAGCATAAAGACTGTTGAAAAAATAAAAAACCAACTGATCCAGAGATATTGGATTTCCAAACCAACTTCGTAGTCGATCAAAACCCCCGTGATACCGGGCCCAATTGCTGATCCCAACACCATTATAGCAGCAGCCATGGCCTTTAAAGCGCCCAGATGCTTGGTTCCATAGAACTCCGCCCAAAAAGCGTTGGGTAAAGTGGCATTGGACCCTGAAGTCATTGATAAAAAAAACAATCCAAACACAAAAACTGCAAGCCCGTTGCCAAGTGCAAAACATAAAAAGGCACAAGTCATAGGCAATTGATAAAAAGCAATAAGCCGCGCTGTGCCAAACCGATCAAGGGCCCATCCAGATAGAACCATCATCAAAACTGACGCTCCGGTGAAAAATGGGAAAAAACTTACAAGCGTTATGTGGTCCCATTCTTTGATCTCGGCAAAATGTACTTGTTGGAAAAAGAACGCTGTTGAGAATGCACTTGGGCCTAGAAGTGCGGGCACCATACACCAAAACAAAGGGTGTCTCAGCGCCTCAGAACGTGTCCAATGGCGATCTTTCATCCCCAAAGACATTGCTTCTTCTGCCACAGATTGTGGCGCGCGCTCTTTGCTGAGCAAAAATCGCAACATTGGGGTCGCCAAAATGAGAACAAATGCAGCAATCCACCACAAACTGCGCCAATGCATAAAGCCCATTAAAAATACAAATAATACAGGCAAGCTTGCCTCTGCTAAAGAAAATCCCATCCCGGCGATTGATAAGGCTCGGCCACGATTAACGACAAACCACCGTGACATCGCAACAACTGACAAATGAGAGCACATCCCCTGCCCCAACAATCGCAGAGCGAAAATAACGACAGGTAATAAAGCGACCATATACAGATTTGCCATTGCGATAGACGATAGGGCCAGCGCGATAATAACGACTGTTCCAAGGGTGCGCGTTCGAATGTAATCGCTCGTAATGCCGGCCCAAATCATCACAAGCGCAGAAGCCCC
>ERZ1049444.1059-NODE-1059-length-22157-cov-4.441001_pt1 | contig 22157 bp, 16 predicted proteins | sample MGYA00383101_ERZ1049444 | MGnify/ENA primary metagenome ERZ1049444 (study PRJEB29581, sample SAMEA5548371) | metagenome | biome: marine; feature: coastal; material: water | depth 50 m | study: Short-term variability in the microbial, nano- and picoplankton...
CGAAGCCGAATCAGCCTTTGGAGATGGACGCGTCTTCATTGAGAAATACATTGACCAGCCACGTCATATCGAATTCCAAATTCTGGCTGATCAACAAGGAAAAACCGTGCATCTTTTCGAGCGCGAGTGCTCCATTCAGCGGCGCCACCAGAAAGTAATCGAAGAGGCTCCATCGTCCATTCTCACACCAGAACTACGAGAGATGATGGGACAAGCCGCTATCGAAGCTGCGCGATCGTGTGGATACGTGGGAGCCGGAACCGTTGAATTTCTGGTCGACAAAGACCTGAATTTCTACTTCATGGAAATGAATACTCGACTCCAAGTAGAGCACCCCGTAACGGAAATGATCACGGGAATTGATCTCGTTGCGGCGCAAATTCGCATAGCCGAAGGACATCCTCTCCCGTTTGCGCAATCAGATCTCTCCATTCACGGTCATGCTGTAGAGTCGCGGGTCTATGCAGAAGATCCGTCCAACAACTTTCTGCCGGCTCCAGGCACGCTCGTCCAACACATTCCCCCATCCGGACACGGCGTCCGATTGGATTCTGGAGTGGATGAAGGCAGCGAAATTCCGGTGTACTATGATCCCATGATTTCGAAGCTTTCCACCTGGGGTTCTGACCGATCTGAAGCCATTTCTCGCATGGCACGGGCGCTAGACGAATATCAAATTGCAGGGGTAGAAACTACCATTCCTTTCTGCCACTTTGTGATGGAACACCCGGCTTTTCAATCCGGTGACTTTTCCACTCATTTTGTGGCCGATCACTTCTCGCCTGAGGTTCTTGCCCACGAAGATCCCGAAATGGATCAGGCCATAGCCATAGCAGCCGCCCTCTATGTGGATTCGCACCACGCTCCAGAACAGCCGGTTGCTGCGCCAATCGGATTCAGTGCCTGGAAAAAGAATCGCTCCGAGCTCGATTAGACCCAGGCTTGCTCAAGCTCAAGTCCCTGTGAAACCAGCCAATCAGTCACGGCCATAACGGCTTCTCGGACTCCTTTCGTGGTCATAGGATCTCCAAAAGGCTGTAGACTGACATAAACGCCATCCTTTTTGGGCCAGGCCTGAATGAGCAGTTCTTGTCTCATGTCAGGCTCTTCTGTTGTCGCCTTAAACAACAACCCATCGGAAGCCAGGTCTCGATATGCTTCCAATACAATGGCGTGACCGCCTTGAAAGGAACGTACTTGCTTGGTGAAGGGCCCCACGTCTTTGAGAGAACCTTTCAGGGATGCATGTTGCATATCAATGGCGGTAATGAGTCGTGGCGCAGAGGGAATAACCTTTGTGCATCTGAACTCGGCGTGATAAATAGGTTTGTTCTGATCCAGCCATTTTCGGGCATACTTGGTTTCAAGTGTAGCTGGAGGCGGATCTCCGGGAATCACCTCAAAACAACCAGACTCTTTACCCTGTTCGACTGAAAAGGAGTAGTACTCGGGATGATCCGTCGTCAAAAAAAGCGACCCACCCTTGACAAGACGAGAGGAAAGAATCTGAAAAAAAGGCGCCTGAAGTAGCCTATTCTTGAAGTGCTTTTTCCGAGGCCAAGGATCAGGGAAATTGACAAAAACTCGGTCCAGAGAGTGTTCTTCGAATACGTCTCTGACCAAAAATCGGGCGTTTCCTTTGAAAAGGCGCACTTCGCTAATTCCGTTTCGCTTCATTCTGCGATACGTACGCCACACAGACCCAAGGGACACTTCGGCCCCAACAAGATTCCATTCTGGATGGGTCAGGCCTAAGTGCTCCAGATAGTGCCCACCACCAAAACCGACCTCTAGCACCAACGGACCTTCTCTTTCAAAAAGGGTAGTGGCAGGGGTCGGAGTCGCGAGCTCTCCGGCTTTGAGAATGATATCGTGTACTCTATCCATGGCCGACGATTTTACGCACCCGCAGGTTCTGCACCAAGTGAGGATTCTGTTGATGTTGATTTCCAGCCCTTAATCACGGATTCAGCCTTAGCTTCCATGATGACGAGTGCCGGTACGATAATCATGATAATAAACGTGGCAAAGAGAATACCAAACCCAAGACTGGCTGCGATTGGAATCAAAAATTGAGCTTGCAGACTGCGTTCTAAAATCAAGGGGAGCACACCCACAAACGTAGTCACAGAAGTCAACATAATAGGCCGAAAACGCACCTTGCCTGCATTAATTACAGCCTGCTTAACATCGAGGCCCTTCTCGCGCTCCTTATTCACGTAATCGATAAGGACCAACGAATCATTGACCACTACTCCGGCCAATCCAATGATTCCAAAAATGCTTAAGATGCCAACGGCGAGGCCCATAACGATATGTCCCACAAGCGCCCCGATAATCCCGAAGGGTATGGCCGCCATAATGATTAACGGCTGGGTGTACGACTTGAACGGGATCGCAAGAAGCGCATAGATCATGAACAACGCAATCAAAAAGCCGATTTTAAGCGAACTTATGGCATCCATTTGCTCTCGTTGCTCACCCTCAAAAGAAGCATTGAATCCGGGGTAGTTCAGACCTATGCGAGGTAAAATGGTTGATTCAAGAATAGATATTACCTCATCTGAAGCAACAATATCCTCATTCACTTGGGCGGAAATGGTTGTCACCTGACGTCGGTCTCTGCGACTGATTGTAGACGAACCAAATCCAATGGAAGCTGATGCAATTTCAGAAAAGGGAATCTGTTCGCCGCCCGCGGTACGAATTCGAATGTTATCCAGGTCAGATAGCGCATCTCGTTCATCCTGCGGCAGTCGAATCATGACGCGCACGTCATCTCGACCACGCTGCACACGCAGCGCCTCGTTTCCATAGAACGAGGCGCGCACTTGCCTAGCTAAATCATCCAGCGAAATACCGAGCATCTGGGCGCCCGGCTTCAGCTCCAACATCACCTCTCTTTTTCCCGGCACCCGATCATCTTCAATTTCATAGGTACCAGAGAACGACCGGATTTCATCTTTGATTTCTGCGACGGCTAGTGCCAAGTCCTCTGCATTCGTGGTCGACACCTCGAGCTGAATAGACTTGCCAAGAGAGATGAGAGAGGATTGGTATTGGATCGAGCGAACCGCCGCCAGATCTCCGACGGCCTCTCTCCAGCGCGTTTCAAATTCGACGGCGGGGAGTTCTCTGATTTCAGATGCCAACAACTCAAAGTTCACCTCCGCTAGCGTGGGATCAGTATATCCGGCTCCACCCGCTGAAACGGGTGCTCGATCGAGCGTGGGTTGCGAGCCGACAATAGACAACACGTTGGAAACCACCGGAGGATGATCTTCATCTAGTTCAGACTGAATTTGAGCAGCGACCTCGTGCCCTTTTTCCTCCATTAAGGCTGCAATTTCGATGGTCTTCTCTACCGGTGTACCCTCCGGCATTTTGACCAAGGCGACCACATTGTCTCCCTCAATATTGGGAAAGAACTCAAATCGGACCCAGCCCGCCCCAACCGTTCCGACAGACAACATGATGATTGATATGCCAGCTAATACTACATAGACATAATGCTCGGTCACAAACTCCAACGTGCGATGGAGAGGCCCGTTAATATTCCATTCTACCAGTGCACTAATCTTGTTCTGAATACGCTCGAGTCCACGGGAAAACATGTTTTTTGCTCTTCCACGCGTGAACTTGAAGTGGCCCAGGTGAGCCGGCAAAATGAAAAGAGACTCGATAAGGGAGATCGCCAGTACGGTGATCATCACTGTAGGAATCTGCTTCATCATCTTTCCAATGATTCCAGGAACGAAGAGTAGCGGTGTGAAGGCTGCCATTGTGGTCAGTACAGCAAAAATGACGGGTCGGGCAAGCCGAACAGTGCCTTTAACGGCTGCGTCTTCCGCTTCCAATCCATTTTCTTGCTCGACAAACACATTCTCGCCAACGACGATGGCATCGTCCACCACAATTCCGAGAGCCAGAATAAACGCTACCAAAGAAATCAAATTGATGGTCGCACCGATATATACCATCACAGCAAAGGTGCCAATGAACGAAATGAAGATCCCAGCTGAGACCCAAAAGGCAAGGCGTGAATTCAAAAAGAGTCCTAGGGCCAAAATGACCAGAGCAAGGCCCATGGCTCCATTCTTCAGCATGAGTTCGTAGCGGCTCCGCAAGAGCTTAGCTTCGTCTTGCCAAACAGAGACGGATATCCCTTCCGGAATAGATAGTGTTTCAACATAGGCGTACACCTCATCGATGACATCGAGCACGCGCTCATCGGATGTTCGATATATTTTTAGAAACGCCGCCTGCTCGCCATTAAATCGAGAAATGGCATCGGACTCCTCAAAACCGTCCCGAACCGTGGCGATATCACCTAAATAAAGCGTGCTTCCGTCAGAAAGCGCCCTGACAGGTATTTTTTCAAAATCGCGTCCAGAATACGCCTGTCCCTTGGTGCGGATCAGAATATCTTCTCCGCTTGTTTCAATCGAACCACCTGGAAGGTCTAAGCTTCCGCGTCTCACGGCCCGAGTTACGAAGTCCAATGTCAGTCCATAAGACCGCAAGGTTTCCTCCGAAATCTCGATCGCCAATTCATAATTTCTCGTGCCGCCCACTTCAGCGAACGAAACACCACCGGATGCCGTCAGCTCATCTTTCATCCGATTAGTGAGCTCTTTAAGCGTTCGCTCAGGCACATCCCCGTATACAGCCAACTGAATGGCCTGCCGCCGGGTCGTTATCTCCGTGATTTCAGGCTCCTCAGCCTCCGCGGGAAACGTCGTGATTCTATCTACTTCGGACTTTATTTCGTCCAAGATGTCTGCAATATTTTCTCCCAGTTTCAGCTGAGCTGTGATGACTCCTAAGTTTTCAGCCGCTACAGAAGAGATTTGTCGAATGCCATCTACACCTTGGATCTTCTCTTCGACCCGGCGCACAATGGACTCTTCGACTTCCTCAGGAGAAGCGCCCAAATAGGGTACTCTGACCTGAACGGAATCTAGGCTGGCTTCTGGAAAGACCTCCTGTACAATCGTGGACACACTTACAAATCCAACCAGTACGATAAAAACCATCAGCAAGTTGGCAGCAACCCGATTTCGGGCCATCCATTCAATTGCTCCTTTCATAACGTTTTCAGTTCTTCTTTTCTAATTGGATGGCTATCGAGCTGCAACGGTGCGAACGGACATACCATCCGTCACCACAGCGGGCGTACTTACGACCAGTTGATCTCCGGAGCTCAGACCTGCCGTAACAATAGCTGATTCGCCCCTTTGAGTCAGAATCTGAATAGGCCGAAAGTGCAACCTATCGTCGCGCACCACCCAGACCATGCTTCCTTCCCGAACGGCCAATCTTGGGATTTCGATAAACGTATCGACTTGCTGCGCATCAATCATCACATCAGCATACGAGCCCATGAGCAGAGGTGAGTCGCCCAAATAGGGGTTTGGCACCTGAATAACTACACGGTAGGAGCGTGTAGCCGGATCCAAAGCACCTTCTATGCGCGCGAGGAACCCTTCTCGGGTAGCACCGCCTACCTTGACCCGAGCCCTGGGTCTAGATTGTAGATTATCGATAAGGGCCGCCTCTTCGGCTCTGAGCGGCACCATAATTTCAGCCATATCGGTGCTGTACAAACTTGCAATGACCTGACCGGGTGCTAGAACCTGGCCAATTTCAGCTGCCTTCGTTCGAATCTGCCCACTAAATGGGGCTGTAAGGCGAGTTCGGTCTAAACGGGTTCTGGCATCTCGCAGTCTGGCTTCAGCGGCAGCAAGCGCTGATTCAGCAAGCTTCAGCTGAGGCTCTCGAAATACAAGACTACCCAAATCACCTGCTTTCGGTGCTTCTATTTCTGGATTACGCGATTTGAGACGACCCCACTCGTCTCGTGCAATCTGCGACTCCTCACGGGCCATGATTACCTCAAAGCGACGTTGAGTGACCTCGGCCTCGGCCATAGCCACGGCATTTTCATAGTCTGAAGGGTCTAGTTCCAACAAGACCTCACCCTTACGAAACGATCCGCCGGGCACGAAGTGATCCGACGTGCGAATGACTTTTCCTTGCACTTGCGCAGAGATAGGCGCCTCTCTTTGAGGTCCTACACTGCCGCTTCCTGTCACATGGATCATACCAGACTGCTCGTCCACCGAAATGGTCTGAACGATCGGAGCTAGCTCGACGCGATCTTCCTTGGGGGGCTCAGGCCGTAGCGCGATCATAAGTGTTAGGCCGATAATGCCAACAGCAATAATGCCTACACCGATGAGGATAGATTTGAATCGTTCTACAAATGACATAATCTTGTCTGAATTTGGTCTGTAAAGTGGAGTTTGGGAAAGGGGTGTCTGTTTACTCGACCCACTTCCCACCGATGGCTCGGTAAAGCGTCAGGCGAGCCAACGTGTTAGAACGCTGCGCCGTCGTCATCGCCGTTGCTGCTCGAAGGTGATTAAGCTCAGAATCGATGAGACTTCCGTAATCTCCGACGCCGCGAGCAAAACGACGATTCATCAGATCCAAAGATGCCCCAGCGGCATTTAAGGAAGATTGAGATGCGCTGTAGCGCTGTTGTTCAGCCGAAAGGAGCACGAGTGCGGCAGAGACGTCCCTGAACGCAGTTAAAATTGCTTTTTCGTAGGCCAGTGCAGCCTGTTCATATTGAGCCCAAGCGACTTTTACGGCAGCGCGCCGCGCGCCTGCAGCAAAGACGGGAGCCGTCAGCGAGCCCCCGAATAACCAAAATTTTTGTGAGGTCTGTGCCAGATCCCCAAGTGTATTGCTCTGCGTTCCGCCACTAGCGGTCAGCGAAAATGAAGGAAACTGTTCGGCTCTGCGAACCCCAATCATCTGTCTCGCCGCCTCCATACGTGCTTCGGCTGCCATTACATCGGGACGAGATCGTATCAACTCGGAGGGCAACATATCTGGGAGCTGGGGCAGAGCGGGAAGGCTAAATACACCCTCTGTTATGAGACCCATCACCTCACCCGGAGTACGACCCAAAAGAATGCCCAATCTGGACTGGGCATCAAACAAGCTAGCTTCTACCAATGGAGCCTGCGTTCGCAACTCATCAAAGGATTGCTGTATCGCATACAACTCAAATGAGGATGCCAGACCGCGCTCGTATCGGACTGCTGTCAATTCTTGCCGCTCTTCCAGCAAGTCTACTTGCTGCTCTATGGCAGCGAACAGATGCTCTTGATCACGAATTTCGAAGTACGTGGCAATAACTTCTGCGATGATGCCCATGCGAACAGCTCGGTAGTCCGCCTGAACGCCTATCCAGTTGCTTAAAGCCGCTTTCGAAGAGGCTCTAGCCTTGCCCCAAATATCTAGTTCATATCCCAATGTAAGCGATGCCGAGTAGGACGTCACATCAAAACGGTCTGGAAACCCGGGTATAGAGCCGGCAAACCGACCCGTTGGCCCGGTATTAGTAGGCGTGTTTTGACGCGAACCGTCTACGCCTGCTTGTATGCCAGGCAACTGAGCCGCTCTCGTGATTCGGTGTGCTTGTTGAACCTCTAGCACTCGAGAGGCGGCCATCTCCAAATCTAGATTGACCACAAGAGCGGTGTCAATGAGGGCATTGAGCTGAGCATCACCAAACGCTCGCCACCAGTATTTCGCACTGACGTCTTCGCTGAAATCAACCCCGTCCGCATCAAAGGACTCAGGCAGACGGGACTCGGGCGCCGTCACAGACGGCGCCATGGAACACGAACTAAGCCCAAAAGCCAGCGCAATACACAGTAGTCCGATCCGTGAATGCATGCGAAATGCAGATTCCTTAATTGGATAGTCCATTGTACAGTATGTCGAATAAGTGTTGTTTTCTCTCGGCCAAGACCTTCTCCGGATGCTCTACTATGTCCGGCATTAAGGTTGAAAAGACGGGCGCTGCTAGAAAAAAGAAGATGATTGAGCCCATTAAAGTCATGGTAAAATGCATGGGATGAACAGGCCGAATCTCTCCCTTGTCTACCGCTTCGCGAATTCGTTCGGCCAGCACACCTGGCGCACTACCAAGACCCGTTCCTTTGGACTCCTCCAAAATGCGACGAACCACATGCGCACCGCTCAGATTCTCATGCGTCCACAGCCTATTGACATCAGGATGCTGGACGTGCTCATCCAGTAGCGTGTCAATAATTCCTTTGAGCATCTGCTTAAAAGACTGCTCCTTGCTCGTTTCCGATTCGATGACCGAAAAAAAGTGCCCGTGAACGTATCGAAATACAGCCTCGTACAGTGTGTCCTTATTACGAAAATAGTAGTGCAACATCGCTTTGTTGATGCCAGCCTCGTCTGCTATTTCCTGCATACGGGCACCATCCTTCCCCTTTTGCCCAAATACGCAAAGCGCAGCCTTCAGTATCTGGGTTTCCGTTTCGCTAGACCCCGCTATATGTCCCATAACTAGCTCTATTTCTTAATTCCTGATCCTTAAGGACCCTACCATATGGTTTAACCATATGTTTCAACCATACAGTTAACAAGGCGTCGAAAGAAAAGCCGAGTCCTGTGGACTCGACTTCCCTGATCGAACCTAATCTATTCTTCGTCTTCTACATCTGGCTGACGTTGGCCCAATTCGCGATCTACCAAGAATATCCCTTGCCCTGAGTCGCCAGCAAGACGGAGACTATCTACGATCCCCTCTGCATTTTCCTCTTCTTCAACCTGCTCATCAATAAACCAATGCAGCAACGTTTGAAGGGCATAATCTTTTTCTTCAACAGCTACTTCGTATAACTCGTGTATCAGCTTCGTTATATGGCGCTCGTGATCTAAAACTTGTTCAAATGCATCCAACGCGCTATCGAACGTAACGACAGGGTGGGTCAAGTCGAACAGAGCCGGGGTCTGACCACGACGGATGAGATGATCAAATAATTTCAATGCATGAGAGGTTTCTTCCTCCCACTGAATACGCATCCAGCTTGCAGCTCCACTCATTTTTTGCTCTTCAAAACGAGCTGACATGGCCAAATAAATATATGCTGACTGAAATTCGGCCTGAATTTGCTTGTTGACGGCCTCTAATGTTCTCTGCTTCATAGTTCTTCTCTCTTGATAATCACCTGAGTCAGTAACCTACGAACTGACCCAGCTTCAGATCTCCACAATTAGTGGATTCATCGGGAATGAACAAAACCACCACCAAACGGGTACTAGAGCCTCTTCTCGTAAAAAGACCCAAGCTAAGCGCCCGCAGATCGATACCAGTCCTTACTTTCACGTTGATTAACTAAGGTTGGAATGGCGTACACATCACGTATTCTCTGGGCAGACGACGAAATTGATCTCCTCCGCCCGCATATTCTCTTTCTCGAAACACGCGGTTATGAAGTAACCAGCGTTACAAACGGATCTGATGCCATCGAGCATATCCGAAATGGCCGCTTCGATGTCGTCCTATTGGATGAGCAAATGCCCGGCATGGGTGGCCTTGAAGCGCTAAACGAAATCAAAGATCTGGCTCCTGACATTCCAGTGGTCATGATTACGAAAAGTGAAGAGGAGCGCATCATGGAAGAGGCACTCGGAGGAAAAATATCCGATTACCTCACCAAGCCGGTAAATCCGAGTCAGGTATTGCTCACATGCAAACGCATTCTGGATGGTCGCCGCATCGAAAGTGAGGCAGCATCTCAGAATTACCTGCAGTCATTCGGTCAAATCACCAGCGCTTTGATGAACCCGATGGAGCATGCCGATTGGGTATCGCTCTACGAAAAACTCATCCGGTACGATGTCCAGTTGGATGCTGATGAGGGGGTTCGCCAAGTATTAGAAGACCAGTATTCAGAGGCCAACCGCGCGTTCTCTAAATACGTCGAGGACTCCTACAGACGTTGGATTTCAGACGTGGATAGTGCGCCCGATACATTTCGTCCGGCCCTTTCCCATGAAGTGGTTCCGCGGTGGGTCATGCCCCACTTGAAGTCCGAAAAGCCGGTCATTTTCTTCGTTATCGATTGCATGCGCTTTGATCAGTGGTTGGAGTTTGAGAAGCTCCTCTCCCCCCTCTTCAACATTGAGAGAGACACTCATTTCGGTATTTTACCCACGGCTACGCCGTATTCCAGAAATTCCATTTTCTCCGGACTCTTACCCCGAGACTTAGCCGATCAGTATCCACGCATGTGGGCCGATGGAGAAGACGACGAACACTCGAGAAACCGCAACGAAGAGGAACTCCTAAACGATTTACTGAAGCGTAAGCATGTCAAAGCGCGGGTCCGCTACGACAAACTCGTTGCTTCCAAAGATGGTAAAGAGTTTCAACAATCCGTACATGATCTGCTGCAATTCGATTTGAGTGCTGTTGTCGTCAACTTTGTAGACATCTTGGCTCACAGCAGATCAGATTCAGCCGTGCTCAAGGAAATCGCACCCGATGAACGAGCCTATCGTTCATTGACCAAAACCTGGTTTGAGCATTCTTGGCTGTACCAGTCTTTTCAACAGCTTGCTGCCAGTGATTGTACCATCGTAATAACAACAGACCACGGCGCCATTCGAAGTTTACACGGCACCAAGGTGATCGGCGACAGGGAAACATCAACGGCGTTACGTTACAAATACGGGCGCAATTTGAAGTGTGATCCGCGTCATGCCATTCTAGTCAAAGATCCGGAGTCTTTTGGCCTGCCGGTAAACAATCGAAGCAACAATTTCATTATTGCGAAGGAAGACTACTACTTCGTGTACCCGACAAATTACCATCAGTACCTGAACAAGTATCGGGACACTATGCAGCACGGCGGGATTTCCATGGAGGAAATGATTCTGCCGGTAATAACGATGAAGCCCAAGCGGTAAGACCATGTCCAGCCCGTCTGATTTATTTCCTCAAACGAGCTCTTCTGAGGCCGAAACGCGTGCTCTAGGTAAGCAATTTGGGGCACGGCTCGCGATGGGAGACGTTGTCGCATTGGTGGGTGATCTAGGTGCGGGAAAAACGCAGTTTGTAAAAGGAGTTGCTGAAGCGTTCGGAATTTCTCCGGAAGACGTTTCGAGCCCAACCTTTACGATCGCTCACGAATACGGCGGCCATATCCCCCTGTATCATCTGGATTTGTATCGCTTATCGGGCCCCGCTGAGCTTCAACAATCTGGTGTGGAAGAGTATTTTGATATGGATGGCATTTGTTTAGTCGAATGGCCCGAGAGAGCCGAACACTTGCTCCCGGAGCGGGTCCAAATCATCCGACTCACCCATCTACAAGATGGCAATCGACGCATAGAACAGTTGTCCGTATGACTTCGTCTGTACAGCGCCTTTTGGAGCTACCTCGATATGCTAGCGACGGACCCCATGCCATTAAGCCCGGGTTTGACCGCATAGAATCCATTCTTGAATACATGGGAAGACCCGATCGAGAAATGGATATTGCATTGGTGGCCGGAACGAACGGGAAAGGATCTACGGCCTCTATGATGGCTGCGTGCCTTACTTCAGCCGGTTACAAAACCGCACTTCAGACGTCGCCGCACCTTCTACGCATCAATGAACGCATGCGCGTAAACGGATCTGATGCGCCTCAAGATTGGCTTGAGCGCGCTGCGGGCAAGCACCTGACGGCTTTTCGAGACATTGGAACGAGTTTTTACGAAGCTACGCTCGCGCTGTCTCTGCTCTGGTTTGCCGAAGTTCACGCCACACATGCTGTGGTTGAAACGGGCCTCGGAGGACGACTGGATGCTACTAACGTTTTGGATGCGTCCGTTTCGGTGATCACGTCCGTGGATCTAGATCATACCGAACTACTGGGCGATACTATCGCTGCGATAGCGACCGAAAAAGCGGGGATTATCAAAGCCAGGAAGCCCGTTGTACTAGGAAATATGTATATCGAAGCGGCAAAAGTTATTTCAGATATCGCTCTGCAAAGAGAGGCACCCGTATGGGATTTTCAGCCTCTAGCTGCCACGTATCCATCATTTCAGCTCGCGCTAGCTGGTCGGCATCAAGCAGATAATGCGTCAACGGCTTTGCGTGCGCTAGATGCTTGGGGTTTTGTTTTAGATGAAACAGCCCTACGAGAAGGCCTTGAACACACGCCTCGGTTAAGTGGCCTTCGCGCGCGATCAGAGATCGCGCGCGACAAGCCCTTGCTTATGATAGACGTGGCCCATAATCCGGCTGCGCTCAAAGCCTCAATTGAAACGTTTCTTGAGCACTGTTCAGATGAAAACGTACCACGAGTCATCATTGGACTTCTTGCGGACAAGGATATCGAGGCGATGGCTCAAATCATGTCAGCATTTGACCTAGACATATATACCGTCGACACAGACGGGGCAAGAGGGCTATCAGCCATCGAACTAGCCTCGAAACTTCGCACCTTCGGACTAACCGCCTCAACAGCGGGATACCATCTCAAGCACGAACTCCTTGAAACGAGAGATTGTCTAATTACGGGCTCTCACACCGTTGCGGCTTCTGCCATAGAAGGCTTGAAATAAGCCCCGCTTTCTTTCAGTTTTCCGCGCTAAAACCAACTCAGCCTTGTTTTGTCCCGTATAAACGCTATATTATAGGTCAGATTTGCTCTCCATGCGTAGTTCTGCGCTCAGAGTAATCGGCTGACTCCTAATCTTTCCGGACGTTGGCTGCCCTACCTCCGCGGCCCGGCCGCATCGTACTATTTCCATCTGATTAATCCCGTGCTGCGTTCAGAAAACCGGCGAATGCCAGTTTCAGAACCCCAAGACACAGATTCCTACCTGAACACTCCTGCTGCATCTCACCTAATTGGTGCGCACTGTTCATTTTTAACCTAATACATGAAGATTGCTGAACTCCAGGATAAAAAACTTCCTGAGCTAAAAGACATCGCAAAGCAGATGAACCTGTCTGGTTTTTCTGCCATGCGCAAACAAGACCTTATTTATCTCATTCTCGAAGCCCGCGCCGAAGCCGTTGCAGGCAACCGCCGCAATCGTGATGAAAAGCCTGAGGGCGGCCGTAGAAATGAGGGTCGTTCCGGAAACGATTCACGTTCCTCTTCTGACAAATCAGAAAGCAAGGACCGAGAACGACCTTCCAGAGACCGCTCTCGTGATAAAGATCGCAAGTCGAATAACCGGGGTGAGAAGTCATCCCAGAAAGAAGACAAACCGGCACGCGAAGACGGTGGCGATCGCCGAGGCCGTGGTCGAGACGATCGACGCGGAAAAGATCGCGATGACCGAAATGAACGAAGCGACCGCGACGACCGCGGAAGCAGAGACAATCGTGGCCGAGGACGGGACAACCGTGGTGGCCGCGATCGCGACAACAGAGGCGATAGAGACAACCGAAGCAAGCGCGGGGGACGTGGAGATCGCGACAACCGCACGTCTCGCGATACGCGGGGAAATAGAGACAACCGAGGTGGACGTGACGACCGTGGGAATCGCGAGGATCGCGATAATCGCGGAAACCGTGGAGACGACGGGGGTCGCGGACGCGGACGGAACAGAAATAGACGTGACAACCGGGATTCCCGTGAAGATCGTCGTCGCCGTGTGTACGCAGATCAGCCTGAATACATGCAGGAGTTCGATCCTACCAAGGTTGAGCTGGACGGCATGATTCGCAAAGTAGGCGTTCTGCAGATTCTGCCTGACGGCTATGGCTTCCTTCGTTCTGCCGAGTACAACTACCTTCCGAGCCCGGACGATATTTACGTATCACCGTCCCAGATCAAACGCTTTGCCCTACAGCTCGGTGACACGGTGGACGGAGAAGTCCGACCACCAAAAGAAGGCGAACGGTTCTTCGCCCTGATTCAGGTAAACTCAATTAACGGTCGCGTTTCTGGTGAACTAGCCGAACGTCCAAGTTTTGATTATCTCACGCCGTATTACCCAGAGGAGCAGTTAAATCTGTCTACCCTAGGCGGAGAATACTCGACACGAGTAATGGACCTGTTCTCACCAATCGGAAAAGGACAGCGTGCCCTGATTGTAGCTCAGCCCAAAACGGGTAAAACGATCTTGCTTCAAAAGATCGCGAATGCCGTTACAACGAATCATCCCGAATGCCATCTGATCATTCTACTCGTGGACGAACGCCCAGAGGAAGTGACGGACATGCGCCGCCACGTGGACGGAGAGGTCATTGCATCTACCTTCGACCAAGACCCTGAGCGGCACGTAGAAGTAGCTGATATTGTGCTTTCCAAGGCAAAACGGCTTGTTGAAGCGGGTCAAGATGTTGTAATCCTGTTGGATTCCATTACGCGATTGGCTCGTGCACACAACGCAGTAGCTCCATCCAGTGGTAAAACACTCTCCGGTGGTATCGAAGCAGGTGCGTTACGCGGACCAAAGCGTTTCTTTGGTGCAGCCCGAAATGTTGAGGAAGGCGGATCGCTTACCATCATCGGTACAGCACTCATCGATACGGGAAGCCGTATGGACGAGGTCATCTTTGAAGAATTCAAAGGAACAGGAAATTCGGAGATTGTATTGGACCGCGACTTAGCGGATCGACGCATCTTCCCTGCTATCCACATTGTCAAATCCGGTACTCGGCGTGAGGAGCTTCTCATTCCTGAAGCTGGATTGAAACGAATTTGGGTGCTTAGAAAAGTATTGGCAGACATGGAGCCTGTGGCAGCCATGACCTTCCTGCTAGATAAGATGCGCGGGACCAAGAAAAACGATGAGTTTCTTGTCGTTATGAATTCCTGATCGGCCCATCCAAATAGACGAAACGTAAAGCGGCGGCGGACCTAAGGTCCGCCGCCGCTTTTATTTTCTTTACAATCGTTTAGGCCCTACCTACTTAGGCTCATCTTCGTCCTAGGTATCTTCCATACCCAGATCAATGACTTCACTATTTTTCATCTGTGGCTCTGGTAAATGAAAATGCACCAACCAAGCCATACCTAAAATAGCGACAGCTCCCGTGGCCGTATTCGAGATGAAGCCCCACTTGACGTAGGCGAACCCTGCCGCTGCGCCCCCAATACCCATCCCAATCTGCCCGATAGCTACAGCAAGGCTAAGCAGGGCGCCTCTGCGCCGCTCCTCTACAATGGCTGTCATCAAGGACTGCAAAGGGCTCATTCGCAATCCGAACATAACCATGGCAAAACCGAACAAGACATAGGCAACCCACATCGAAGTGGTCCAATAGGTCGTTACAATCATAACCGCGCTTAATCCGAAGCAAGACACCAATATCAATGGTTTTCGACCCGTTCTATCAGACAGCTTGCCCGCCATAGGTCCAGAAATGACACTCGCTAAACCGCCAACTAAAAACAAGGAGGCAATCGAGGTCCCAGAAACATTCAGTGTCGTTTCCAACCAGGTTGGCAAATAGATCACGTATAAGCCAATGCTGAAAAACATCAGAAAGTAAGTAGCGCTAGCAAACGCTACGACCCGTCTGGAAAGTAATTCACGGTACCCAGCAATAGCTCTGGCTACGGTTAATCGTTCGGTATCCCTATCCACGTCCGGTTGAGGGACGCAAAACCAAATCAGTACGGTTGTAAGCGTCATCGTACCGGCGAACATCAGAAAGGCCCCTCGGAATCCAAATTGGTCTGCTAAAATAGTGCCAATCGGTATACCCACAATCTGCCCAAAGGCAATTCCACTCATGACCCAACCGTTTGCCCAGCCTCGTTTGTTATACGGAAAATAATCTCCAACATAGCTCACAGCAGCCCCGCTGAGCATACCTCCGGCAGCTCCCGCCGCAGCGCGTACGGCCAGCAGTGATTCAAATGAATCAGCTACTCCATGAAACCAAAGCGCAATCGCCATGGACCCGCTACCCAGCAAAAGCACGACTCGTCGTCCAAACTTATCCGAAATAGGACCTATAATCAGCGCAAAAATACTTAAAAAGAGCGCATAGGAAGTAATAAGCCAGCCTTGAAGAGCCTCGGGTATTAGTAGCGCTTCACCAATCCGTGGCAAAATTGGAGCTACGATAATGACCTGACTGCTGGCTGAAAAAACCATCAGCCAGAGAGCAAAAATAACTAAGTAGGGGTGAGAGCGTTCTCCTCGCGCCATGGAATGCGGTACTCGTTAGTGAAGCGGCGTCTGGCGGTGTAGGCGCGAAGAAGGTACGGTTTACAGAGCAGAACGCCACGACTTCAGCTATGATGTTACCACATCGCACCGTTTTAAGTGGTCATTTCTGGAAAACACACTGATTCCGGCAACGTCAATTGATCGCTCACCGACACCGAACGTGAAATTCTATTCCTGCCTTGAGAACGCGAGACGCCTACTTGCCGGTGGCCTGCACCATCAATTCTGTCATACGCTTCACAAACTCTTGGGGGGAGGTCAATGAGCCATCCGATAACAGCGCCCCTTCGTAGACCTGAAGGATTGCGGAGTCTACCAGGCTACCGTCCTCGTCGTTATCCCGAAGGGCTATCAAATTGATGACAAGCGGATGAGTCAAATTGATTTCAAGCACCTTCTTGGCGCCCTCAAAATTTTCATCCATCATTTTCATCATACGCTCCATCTGGGTATCCATCCCTTCTTTGCCGACCACCAGAGTAGCTGCTGAGTCCACTAAGCGATCTGATGCCTTTACGTCCTCCACTTTATCTCCGAGCACTTTTTTGAAGCGATCAAGTATGCCTTCGGACTCCTTTTTCGTCGGGGCACCTTTCTTCTTTTTGCTCTTCTTGAGGTCTAAGTCAGAGGTCTCAACGCTTTTGAGATCGTGATCCTTGTAGGTAGGAATGGAGGGCGCGATGAATGCATCGACCGGCTCAGTCATTAACAGCACTTCGATATCATTGGCCTTGAAATACTCCAAATTGGGATTCATTTCTGCAGCCTGCCGACTTTCCGCCAGCACATAGTAAATGGCTTTCTGCTCGGGTTGCATACGGTCCACATACTGCTCCAAGCTCACGTACTCACCCGCCTCTTTTGCAGAAGACTCAAAGCGAACAAGCTCGAGCATCTGGTCCCGGTTGTCAAAGTCCATAGACAGGCCAGATTTAAACAACATCCCAAATTCTCGGGTGAAGTTGTCATACCGGTCACTGTCTTCGACGGACCACTCTTTGAGCATACCCAAAATCTTTCCGGTCAGAATCTGACGAATCTTGGCAAGAACGGGACTGTTCTGAGTTACCTCACGCGACACATTCAGAGGCAGGTCTTCGGTATCTACGACGCCTTTTACAAAACGGGCCCAATCCGGAAGTAGATTCCGCGCATCGTCTTGAATGAACACGTTAGAAGAATACAGGTGGACTCCATATTTAAAATCTTCCTGATAGAGTCCCTTTGGCGCTTTTTTAGGTATAAATAGAAGAGCCTTAAAGCTGACTTTCCCTTCCAGGCTGAGATGGAGGTGCCCCATCGAATCATCAAAGTCCCCTGAAATGAACTTGTAAAACTCGTTCAGCTCCTCCTCTTTGACCTCGGATTTACTCTTCTGCCAAAGTGCATCAACCGTGTTTACTTCTTCGCCTTCCAAATGCACGGGGAAATCGACAAAGTTCGAGTACTTCTTAATGATCTGTTTAATGCGCCAATCTTCCGCAAACTCTCCTTTGTCTTCCTTGAGGTGCAGCGTGATAGTGGTACCGCGCTCTGCCTGCTCGGTCTCTTCAATAGTGTAGGAGCCACTTCCATCTGATTTCCAGCGCAATCCAACACTATCCGCATTGGCATGACGTGTATCGACGGTGATTTCATCGGCAACCATAAAGGCCGAATAAAAACCCACTCCAAACTGTCCAATCATCTGCGCATCAACGGGGCCGTCATTGTTTTTCAATTCATTAACGAAATCGAGCGTGCCAGAAGAGGCAACCGTTCCAATACGCTTCATCAGATCGTCCCGAGTCATCCCGACACCGGTATCCGTTAGGGTCAACGTATTGCTATCCTTGTTCAATAGGATGTCGATCTTTTGCTCTACGTCCGCATCCAATACATCGCGATCCGTTAGCATCCTGAAGCGAATTTTATTGAGCGCATCAGATGAGTTGGAGATCAGCTCCCGGAGGAAAATTTCTTCGTGCGTATAAAGCGAGTGGATGATCAGGTGAAGCAGCTGCTTCATCTCGGCTTTGAACTCGAACGTTTCGGTCTTAGGGGTCTGCTTTTCAGACATAGTCGTGCTCTATGGTGGAACGGTGTGTCAGGTGTCTGTTTTTGCCTGAAACGCTGTTTTTGTTCCGTGAACAACCCGCTAACCTTGGGACAAATAAAGAAGGGTGGCTCGCATACGCGAGCCACCCTTCTGCCGATTCAGGACGTTCAATACGTTTATACAGCCCGTCGAGCTTTACGAGCAGATGGTACCGCAGTGCGGTCTTCCCTGCGAATTCCTGGTCTTGAGGCATTCATTTGAGGAATAAACCGATTCAACAAGCCATCCTCTGCCTTGGAAGCAGTAAGCGCTTCTGAAGCCATATGAAGCCAATCCCTCATTCCACGATCGCGAATCAGAGCTGTCGTTACACTAGCCCGATCCTGCTCATTTAACTCACCAGCCATGAAGCCTGCTAGCATGTGTTCGTCGATACGCATAATAAATACCTAATAGTTTTTTGGTCCGTTACAGAGACCTTGCCCTTTAGGTATCGACCACTAGTTCTAAGACTTAAACCCGCGAGTGAATTAATTTTTTGTCTTCGATCGAATGAACGGCCAAACGATCAGTCCTAGGGGCCAAGCTGCCACCGCCACCAGCAACGTAGTTAGCATTCCATGGCTTCCCCGGCGTTCGGCATCCCGGTAGATCCAGATCAAGCTTCCGATGTAGACTATCAGGCCTAAAAGAAGCAGTACTACCATTTCGGCAATCCCTAGAGACCCCATAATACGTTGCGCCCCAAAACGCGGATAATTTATCTACGGCTAAAGTAGATTAAACGCATTTTTGAGCTACTTAACGCCATTATGAGTGGGTTAAAGTCCCGTCCAACAGAAGAGCTCTTGCTCTCAGAGCGCTTACAGGACGCCTAACTGACCATCTTCTCATAACGCTAGTCCAGAAAATACTCAACGGTTGCGACTACACGGATCGTCTTGTTCAACTGGGAATTTTCCGGAATACCTGCGGCGGCATCTCGGGCTAACACAACAAAAATACCCTGATTCGCTCTTCGAATATTACCTAGGCGGCTATCCGAATCTGCGGCGAACCTAGAGGCGGCTTCACGAGCGGAAGCCGTAGCTTCAGCAATCATTTCAGGCTTGAGCGCATTGAGGCTCTTAAATAAGAATGTTGGTGTGGCGGGACCCCAACCCGTCCCTGAGCTCAAAACAACACCTTTTGAAACCAACTCCCCAACCGCTTGGCTGGCTAGATGAATCAAGATAGGTTCGTCGCTCCGCACCATTAATTTCTGCTGTACCACGAACCGTCCACCCCGAATACCGGGATCTCCATACGGGTTGGCCAAGCGATCGGTGACCTCGACGCCTTGGAGTTCTAAATGGGTCTCTCCAAGATCGTGGTCCGACAAAAAGGAGCGAACTTTAGCTAGACTAGCATCAATCGTTGCCTGTGCTTCCTCCAACGAGTTCGCATTAGCAACCACCTGCAATGGCCATAGGCCCAAATCGGCTTCAACATCCCTTTCAGATACCCCTTTTACCGTGACAAAGCGATCGGCCGTACGACCGGACACAAAGCCGTGGCCAATAAACCAGCCGCTTAGCGCTAGGCCTAATCCAATCAACAGGTAGCCAACGGGTGTATTGTTCTTCATACCTATCCCAATTAAATGTGCCGACGTTTATCGCCCTAAAACGCCGAGGCCCTGCTCAAAAACGATGTCTACTGGAATTCCAGCCGCACCTAGCCGATCCAAATCAGCTTGGAGACCTGGCCCTACTTGAGCGTATTCAGCCACGAATTCCGCGACGCCGTCATAATCGCCATCACCCTGGAATCGAAGAATCTTCTCGGTCAGCGCATTCATAGCTTCGATCATTCGATCATAATCTGCACTATACGTACCGGTTGATTCGTCTCTGGTGAATGCGCCCATTTCACTAAAGAAATTGAAGCGGATCATGTTTGCCCGGCCATGAGCGCTAGAGGCGCCAAACCGCACAGACCGGAAAATACCAGCCAAGAACGTCACCATATTGTCGTTAATATCAACGTCCAATTCACCTTCTTCGATAAGGCGAGATACCATGTACAGACCCAGAATATCTGCCTTGCCCTCTTCTAGAGCCGAGGCGTGCTCCATTAATGCCCCTCGGACGGTATTTGAACCATCGAGCGTATTCTTGATTCCAAGACCATGTGCTACTTCATGGAACATCGTGTTACCAAAGAAGGCATCAAAGGTGATATGCTTACGTTGATCTTCAGCGATCAACATCCCTGAAATCGGAACAAGAATCTTATCGAACTTAGCCTGCATAGCGTTTTTTAACTGCAGTCTGCGGGTACCCTTTTCAAGTTGAACTTGCTCATCATTGGGTAGATTAATGGCGATCGTCTTGGAGCCAGCATTGGTATCTCCAGCGTAATAAATCGCATCGTACGCGTTCAGATCAGAATCTGTACCTGGTTTTTCCTGCTTGTATTCATCCGGTACTGGAAGTCCTTCTTGCAGCATGGGAAGCAACGAGGCGTAACGAGACAGACGCTCACTCCATGACATGTCTTTGACAAGTACAAAGGTTTCTGCGGCCGCTTTGTATCCAAACAGAGCATCTTCGTACGTCTCAATCGGACCAATGACCACTTCGATACGATTGTCCTTCATATCCATCCAAGCCATATCGCTGGCGCGGTAATCTGAAGTCAACAACGCATCGGCTCGAAGCGACAGATAGTTTTTCAAACCTGGATCATCAGCCAGCTCTGCTGCTGCACGCAACTCATCGGCCGCCGTTTGCATTTGCGCGGCAAATGCTTCGTGATATGGGATCGCCCTTAACGTCTCATCAGCATCCCGAACGACCATCGTGTAGAGGCCCTTTAGGTCAGGATTGACTGCAGCGGCAGCTTCAAACTCCTCTTTAGACACGTCCTTAGGATAAAAACCTGACCCTTCCGGCTTGTCCCCAACACCTTCGATGAAGGAAATATTTCCACCAATCCGATCCCAAGGACCGTAATTGAGCTTAGCATACTCGCGAAGAGCCGGGTCTTTGATCGAATCTAGCAACTCGTCGCGATTTCCATAAGCCTGCATCCAGAATATGTCTTCCATCTGATCGCCAGCAGCAATCAGATGTGGAAGCATTTTACACTCATTCTCAGACAGCATGCTCAGATCGGTAGTCAAAGCGAAAGAGGTAAACTTGGAAAGCAGCGCTCGGCCCTCCTCACTGCCCTCTTTCATCTCTACATCTACATACTTCATAGATCCCCCTTCAGCCAGAAATGCGGCACAGTCAAATGCCATGCTTTGAGAGCCGCCCTGACATCCCATAAATGCGAACGAGACAACGATCAGTGTCAATACTGCGTTTTTCATATTCCTATTCCTTTAATCAGTTCTTATCGCGTGCGCGTGTCATAGGTGCGCGGTAGCGACTCATCACCCAGAATAACAAAATCACCAAGACCGGTGTGTTCATCTGAATCGAATGTGTGTATGTCTAGGCTGGACTGAACAGAAATGACCAGCATTTTCGTTCCGGGACGATATTGAGCTAAGTGCTCTGGAGTACCCGTTCCGGTTTCCACGTGGAAACCTCCCACCATGTGTGCAACTTTGGAACCCGGCTTGCGAGTCATTAGCTCGGCAATAGACCAGGCCATGGTCGCATCCCAAAGGGCTTGCGCGTCCAACATTGAGCCGCCGCCATGTTGCGAGCTGCCAACAGACGGCATTTCAGCTTCTTCGTTATGGTCCATCTTGTGCTCGGCTTCGTCACCGTGCTCCATATCATGACCTTCTCCGGAATCATGGCCTTCTTCTGCATGTGCACCGGCTGCCATGTGCATTTCATGATTCATTTTGTGTTCTTCACTCTCCTCATCATGTTCTCCTTCCTCGCCATGCTCCATCTCGTGGTTCATTTCATGGCCACCTTCCCCTTCCTCGCCATGCTCCATTTCGTGGTTCATTTCATGGCCACCTTCTCCTTCCTCGCCATGCTCCATCTCGTGGTTCATTTCATGGCCACCTTCTCCTTCCTCGCCATGCTCCATTTCGTGATTCATTTCTGAGCCTTCCGGATGATGCATCGCATGCATGGCTTCA
>ERZ1049444.1064-NODE-1064-length-22080-cov-10.756776_pt1 | contig 22080 bp, 22 predicted proteins | sample MGYA00383101_ERZ1049444 | MGnify/ENA primary metagenome ERZ1049444 (study PRJEB29581, sample SAMEA5548371) | metagenome | biome: marine; feature: coastal; material: water | depth 50 m | study: Short-term variability in the microbial, nano- and picoplankton...
TCATAGTTTCCTGTTGTCTCTTTACTGCATCGTTTTTAAACTTTTCATTTAACTCAGTTATTTCAGGTTTAATAACTTTCATTCTAGCCTGAGAAACATATGTTTTGTAAGTAACTGGAGACATTACCAAACGAGTGGCAATTGTCATTAAAATTACTGCAAGTCCAGCGGAAAAATATTTACTTAAAAATCCAAAAAAAGGAAAATAAATAAACCTGTTAATCATACCAAAAATTCCCCATCCAAAATAAATAGAATCATAAATCTTGTTTTCATATTGCTTTAAAATATCATAATCATTTGGTCCAAAATACCATTTCATTTGACTGTTAATCTCTGAGCCAGATAGATTTAAAGGAATTATTGAAGAATAGTTTTTAGTGAATTTTGCTTCTTTACTTTCATCCTCAAATAGTTTTTTTGACTCAAACTGAACATTATTAAGCGGTGAATCTAGAACTAAAATAGAATTAAAAAAATGTTGACCATAAGAAATCCATGAAACTGAGTCTTCGCTGTCATCAGAATCTGTATAAGAACTCAAATAGTCTGTGTCATCTCCGTCGAACTGATACATTAGCTGACTGTATCTGTTTTCATAATCAATACTTTTGGCTTGTCTAAAAGCGTCTAAATTCCAATTTAAATTTACATTTGAATTAGAATTTATAAGAGATGAGAAACCAGATGACTTAACATTAAAGTCAATCATATATCCTGACTTAGGAATTTTATATTCAAATAATATTGATTGACCGTTTGAAACAATTAAATACATTTTAAGTACACTCATTTTACCTTGTCTTTCCATTTCGTAGGTAAAATTATAATCCGAAGTATTTATTATATTTCCATTTTTAAGATCAAAACTTAAGCTAACGTCTTGATTATTATTTTTAATCAAAAATAAGTCATCTCCTTTATAGTCAACATAATCTTTTAACTGAAGTTCAGTTAAAGAACCTCCTTTGGTATTGAATTTAAAAATAACATCGTCATTTTCAATAATTACTTCTTCATTTTCTAAATTAGAATCTATAAAAGTGCTATTTAAACTAGAGCTGACAACTTTATTTATATCTTTTATTGAATTGTCATTAATTTCTTCGCTCTGATTTTGTGAAATTATTTCTTTTTCATCAAGTGCATTTTGTTCAAGATTTGGAATAGTTACGTTAAACCAATAAAAAACGGCAGCAATAAGAAACAAAAATCCTATAATTTGATATATATCTAATTTATTTTCTTCCATTTTAATTTTTAGAATTATTGTAGGTTAAACAAGCTTGAACAAATGATACAAATAATGGGTGTGGTGTCTCAACAGTACTTTTATATTCAGGATGAAACTGAACTCCAACAAACCAATCATTAGTTGGAAGTTCAATTATCTCAACCAATCCAGTTTTTGAGTTAATTCCACTTGTCTTTAGACCTGAATCTTGTAAAGCTATTAAATAATCATTATTAAGTTCCCAACGGTGCCTATGTCTTTCCGTTATTGTTTTCGAATTGTATATTTTAAAAACCTTTGACCCTTTATCTAAATCACACCTCCAAGATCCTAACCTCATCGTTCCACCTTTATTAATAATATTTTTTTGATCTTGCATAAGACTTATCACAGGATGTAAAGTTTTTTCATCCATTTCAGTAGAATTAGAACCCTCAAGATTTAAAATATTTCTAGAGTACTCTATAACTGCCATTTGCATCCCTAAGCATATTCCAAAAAATGGAATGTTATTTTCCCTTACATATTTAATAGACTTGATCTTTCCTTCAATTCCTCTAGATCCAAATCCAGGAGCAACGATGACACCATCAAGCTTTGAGATTTGATTTTTAATTTGATCATCATCAATAAACTCAGAGTGTATAGAATGAATAACAACTTTTGTTTCGTTAACTGAACCAGCATGAACTAATGCCTCTAAAATAGATTTATAAGAGTCCTGTAATTCAACATATTTACCAATTAAACCAACATTTATTGTGTTTTTTGGAAATTTTAATCTATTTACAAACTCTGTCCAATTAGACATACTTGTAGAACTAAAATTAGAAATATCAAGTTTTCTTAAAACAACAGTGTCTAACTTTTCTTTTTCCATCATCAAAGGAACATCATATATGGTTGATGCATCTTTAGATTGAATCACTGAATCAACATCGACATTACAAAAAAGTGCTAATTTATTTTTTATTTCATCTGAAATATCATGTTCAGTTCTACAAACTAATATGTCAGCGTTAATTCCACTTTCCATTAATGTTTTTACAGAATGTTGGGTAGGTTTTGTTTTGAGTTCTTTAGCAGCAGATAAATATGGAATTAATGTTAAATGAATAACCAAACTATTTGAACTACCTAATTCCCATCTTAATTGTCTAACTGATTCTATGTAGGGCAAAGACTCGATATCACCAACTGTTCCACCGATTTCAGTAATTATAATATCGTACTCGTTAGTAGTTCCGAGCAACTTTATTCTTCTTTTTATTTCGTTTGTAATATGTGGAATAACTTGAACCGTTTTTCCTAAAAAATCACCTCTTCTTTCTTTTTCGATAACTGTTTGATATATTTTCCCAGTCGTCACGTTATTAGCCTGAGATGTTTCAACGTTTAAAAACCTCTCGTAATGACCTAAATCTAAGTCTGTCTCAGCACCATCAGACGTTACATAACATTCTCCATGTTCATAAGGATTTAAGGTTCCAGGATCTACGTTTATATAAGGATCTAGTTTTTGGATAGTAACGCTTAAACCACGTGATTGTAATAACTTAGCTAAAGATGCAGAAATAATTCCCTTTCCTAGCGAAGAAGTTACACCTCCAGTAACAAATATATATTTGGTTTTAGACATTAATATTTTTAAGCGATCAAAAATACAAAAAGAAAGTGACTCTATTTAAAATTTAAAACTCAATAAGTTTTATTTTTTTGAAGGGATTTCAATAACTTCTAAATCATCATGCTTAACAAGTAGTATCGATTCGTTAATATAACCTTGTCCTTTATTTTTATAATTAAATCTGTTCTGATAGTATTTGGTTTCTCCTAAATCAATTGATTTAGTTAACTTCCTCCGATGCGCAATGCGCAATATTAAATCTAAAGTAATTTCATAACCTCTAAGAGCTATTTTATTTGGAAGTTTTCCGTAATTTTCAATAAATAATTCATTTAACTCATCTAATTCATCTCCATAACTGGGAAAAAAATAAGATGGATAGGTAAAATTTAAATTTCCTAATTTTTGATACGAAATGTTTTCATTTTCATAAGTTTCAGATCTGAAGGTTGAAAGAAGTTTAATATTTCTTTCTTTTGAAATTTGAGAATTTAATAAGGAAGTAACACTTGTAATAACATTCAAATTTTGAGATTCTAAAAAAACTAAATTATTTTTTTGCTCAACAAGTAGAGAATCAGTGATTTCAGGATCAACTAGACCCTTAGTTAAATCAGTATCAATAAGTTCAGCGTATGGAAAACGCTTTAAAAGCTCTTCCTTAACTTGCTCGCTAGATCTATTATAAATTATCATAACACAAGGATCTGGGTCTTTTATAATTAAACTATCAACGTGAGTATACATTAACTCTCTTTGAGAATTAATACTGGGTATAGATTGAAATACATTCTTATTTATTTCAATTTTTTTTGAGGTTAAAGGAGAGACAATTGGTGTTTTTGAGTCTTTGAGATTTAAAGAAAGTCTGTTAATATTTCTAGGGATAAGAGGACCTAAAATAAAATCATAACTGTTAATACTTTTATTCTTAGATATATTATCTATTTCTAAAAGGCTATTTTTATTATCATAAGTATCAATATGTGTTTTAATTCCTAATTTTTTTACAGTTCCAAGAGCAGTAAGAACTCCACTATAAAAATCCAAAGATAAAGTCGAAAGGTTTAACTTTTCTAAATATTTTTTTGTGTTTTCAATAGAATCGATTTCAATTTTATTTAAATTAAAAGGAGCTATAAAACCAAACTTAACTGAATTTTTTTTAGGAATACTATCTAATAAATTTTGGTTTACTCTTGTTGATACTAAAACTTTCTCCACAGTTTCTTTAATAAATTCCTCTAAAACAACAGTAGTTATAAATGGTATTTTTAATACCATTTTTTTTGATATTTTATCACCCTTTATTGAGGGATTATATTTTATAATTAGATCTATTGGAACATTGTATAAACTGGAAATAGTATATAAAGTTTGTTTTCTCTTAACCTTGTGCTCTACAAATTCAATAACTGAACTAGATTCCAAATTTTGATTTGCATCTTGAGAAAACCCAAGTACAGAAACCAAGAAAAAAAGAAAAAAAAATCTATAAACTCTCATTATTCCCATTCAATTGTTGCAGGTGGTTTTGAACTAATATCATAGACTACACGATTTACACCCTTCACATTATTAATAATTTTATTTGACACTTCTTGTAAAAATTCATAAGGAAGATTTACCCAATCAGCAGTCATACCATCTGTTGACTCAACAGCTCTTAATGCTACACATTGCTCATAAGTCCTTTCATCACCCATAACACCCACACTTTTAATAGGCAATAATATCGCACCTGCTTGCCAAACTTTATCATACAAATCATGATCTAATAAGCCCGAAATAAATATATGATCTACTTCTTGAAGAATTCTTACTTTTTCATTTGAAATATCTCCTAATATTCTAATTGCTAATCCAGGCCCGGGAAAAGGGTGTCTTTTTAAAAGTTTATTTTCAATTCCTAAACTTTTTCCTACCCTGCGCACTTCGTCTTTAAAAAGCATTTTTAAGGGCTCAACAACAGAAAGTTTCATAAAATCTGGAAGTCCTCCAACATTATGATGTGATTTAATAGTAGCAGAAGGGCCCTTTACTGAAATTGATTCAATAACATCAGGGTAAATAGTCCCTTGAGCTAACCATTTAGCTCCATTAATTAGCTTTGACTCTTGGTCAAATATATCTACAAAAGCCTTTCCAATAATTTTTCTTTTTTGTTCAGGATCACTAACTCCAGTCAACTTATCAATAAAATACTTTGAGGCATCAACTCCTTTAACATTTAAGCCCATTCCCTTGTATTGATCTAACACATCATTAAACTCGTTTTTTCTAAGTAATCCATTATTTACAAAAATGCAATGAAGATTTTCTTTAATAGCCTTGTGAACTAAAACTGCTGCTACAGTGGAATCAACTCCTCCAGAAAGACCAAGAATCACTTTGTCTTGACCAACTTTTTCTTTTATTTCCTGAATTGTTTTTTCTGAAAAAACATCTGGAGTCCAATCAGGTTTTATATTAGCTATTTTTATTAGAAAATTTTCTAATATTTGCTTACCATCTTTAGAATGGTAAACTTCAGGATGAAATTGAATAGCATAAAGATCCTCTGCTTCAATTGAATAAGCAGCATTTTTAACATCTTGAGTGCTTGCAATACATTTAGAATTTGATGGAAGATTCTCAATTGTATCGCTATGACTCATCCATACTTGAGACCCCAACTCAATTTTATCAAATAATTTACTGAACGAATCTATGTTATTTAATTTAGCTCTTCCATATTCTCTTTTATTTGAAGGGATAACTTTACCTCCAAAAAAATGTGCTATATATTGAGCACCATAGCAAACTCCTAAAAGCGGTTTCTTACCCTTAATGTTTGAAAGATCAATATGTAAAGCATCCTCGGATCTCACTGAAAATGGAGATCCTGAAAGTATAATAGCTTTAAAGGAATCTAAATCAATATCTAATTTATTATATGGGTGAATTTCACAGTAAACAAATAACTCTCTTACCCTTCGAGCGATTAATTGAGTATATTGTGATCCAAAATCAATTATAAGTACTTTATCTTCCATATTCAAAATTACTACTAAATCATAAAAAAATTCAATGGAAATTAATTAAAATTCCAGAATTAAAAACTCTTTTTTAAATGGATCTAAATTTTTAATCAGAATCTCTATAAAATCATATCCGTTTTCTTTAAAAAAAGTAGAAAAATTAACTTGTCTTTCCTGAAAAGAATCATTTGGAAATAATTCATTTTTTAAAACAAATAACCTTGACAAATTATCTTCATGTATCCTCTTTTCGGCTCTAATTAATCGTTTTTCAAGATTCTCAATCCCTTTAATCTGTTTTTTTTCCTGCGCCCTAACAGCTCCTAAAAAAGATTTATCAGTGAGTTTGGCTAACTTATGAAATTGTGAAAAATTTTCTTTAATTGCATTTTTTTGATTGGACAAATCAATTTTTATTTTGGAATTTTTAATCAAATAAAGTTGTGTTAATTTATTTGACTTATTGAATAAATTAGATATAGAAATTTTAAATTTTTCACATTTATCTTTTTGCTTTTTTGAAACAAACAAAACAGATGATCTAACAGAGAGTATAGGGAAGGTGATTTTTTTAAAATTAAAATACTCTTTAAGCTGAAGCCAATAAGCTATTTCACTTCCACCACCAACATATGCTAAATTTGGTAAAATAAATTCTTGATAAACTGGTCTTAATAATGCATTTGGGGAAAACCTTTCTGGATTATTATTAACCTCATTAATTATTTCACTTTTTGTAAAAGAAATATCTGTTTCTAAAATATTAAATACTTCATCATTCTTTTCTATTCTGGCTCTTAAATTATCTTTTATATAAAATAAATTAATTTCTCTAGAGTTAACTTGAGGTGTATAAGAATTATCAAAAATTTTATTTAACTCATTATTAGTTTTAATAACATTTGTATTTAAATTATTATTTAACAATTCGTCTAAAATGATTTCTGAAAAAAGCTTTTTTAAATGCTTGTTGTCTGGCTCAATAACTAACAATCCATATTTTCCAAACAAACTATGAACAAGGTTAAACGTAGCAAGTGATAAATTTTTATGTTTCAAATAGGATGATTCAAAAAGAGATAATAGTTCTTTGTAGTCAGGAAAATTAAAATACTTTTTCATTTCATTTAAAACATTTTCTAATCCATCTGTATTCAACCTACCAACAGGACCTTTAGGATTTAAATTCCAACGAAATTTTTTGTTTTTAAAATTGAAAAAATTAATTTCTTCAAAATCATGATCTTCTGATGCCATCCAAAATACAGGGACAAAATTATTTTGTGGATGTTTTTTTTTTAATTTTCTACAAATATTTATTGTATCAATAATTTTATAAAAAAAATACAAAGGACCAGTAAATAAATTTAACTGATGACCGGTTGTAACTGTAAAAGTGTTTTTTAATTTTAAATTCTCTATTAACTTAACTTGAGCAGATTTATTTGAAACTAACTCATATTGCTTTTTAAGTTGATTACTTAAAACTATTCTAAAATCATCGTTATATTGATTTATCTTTTCATCTAACTGACTTTTATAATTTTCTAAAACATTAAATCGGTTATAAAAAGGATTTAATTTTTTTTTATCATTAATATAATCAAGAGTGATATTAGGGAGGTGATTTGATATGTTAGAATCTATATAAGACAAATCTTTTTTAATAAATATACATTATATGATTAAGATTCTGGCGATCCATATAAATCAAATTCTGTAGAACTATTAATTTTTAAATTAGTAAAATCACCAATTTTTAAATAATATTTACTTGCATCTACTAAAACTTCATTATCAACATCGGGTGAATCATGTTCTGTTCTTCCCACATAGAAAGCCCCTTCTTTTCTGTCTATTACACATTTATATATCTTTCCGATTTTAGTTTGATTTATTTCAAAAGAGATTTGAGACTGAATATCCATAATTTCATTCATTCTTTTAATCTTAATATTTTCAGGAACATCATCAACTAAATTATAGGCATGAGTGTTTTCTTCGTGACTATATGTAAAACAACCTAATCTATCAAACCTAGTTTCAGAAACCCATTGTTTTAGTTCATTAAACTCTTGTTCCGTTTCACCAGGGTATCCAACTATTAATGTAGTTCTTATTGCTATCCGAGGATTAGTTAATCTTATTTGATTAATTAAATCAATTATATTTTCTTTTTTTGATCCTCTTCGCATTGATTTCAATATTTTTGTAGAAACATGCTGCAAAGGGATATCTATATAATTACAAACCTTTGGTTCATTTTTAATCACTTGCAATACATCAACTGGAAAACCATTTGGAAAAGCATAGTGAAGTCTTATCCATTCAATACCATTTACTTTAACAAGTTCTTTAAGAAGAGAAGATAGTTCTCTTTTTTTATAGAGATCTAATCCGTAATATGTTAAATCTTGTGCGATCAAAATCAATTCTTTTACACCACTTTTAGCTAATTTTGACGCTTCAGTTACAATATTTTCTATCGATTTTGATTTGTGTTTTCCTCTCATAAGTGGAATAGCACAAAAAGAACAAGGTCTATCACAACCTTCGGATATTTTTAAGTATGCATAATTTTTTGGAGTTGTAGTTAACCTTTCTCCAACTAGCTCATGCTTATAATCAGCTTTTAGGGCTTTTAGTAGTTTAGGTAAATCAGTAGTTCCAAAGTATTGATCGACGTTAGGGATTTCTTTTTTTAGATCAGGCATATATCTTTCACTCAAACATCCAGTAACAAACAACTTATCAATTTGACCATTTTGTTTTTTTGAAGAATAATCTAAAATTGTATCAATAGATTCTTGTTTTGCATTATCAATAAATCCACAAGTATTTATAACAACTATATTACCTTCCTCCTCATGTACGACATCCTTATTATTTGCTTTAAGCTGCCCCATTAAAACTTCAGAATCATATATATTCTTTGAACAACCAAGAGTCACTACATTAATTCTATTTTTTTTTGAATATTTTGTTCTCAATATTTAATATTTATGATTTTTTAAAAAAAGAATCTACAAATTCTTTTTTATCAAAGATTTGTAAATCATCCACACCCTCTCCAATTCCAATGAATTTAATTGGAATATTAAATTGGTCGGAAATTCCTAAAACTACACCTCCTTTAGCTGTTCCATCTAATTTAGTTACAGCCAGTGATGTAATTTCTGTAACATTTGTAAATTGTTTTGCCTGTTCAAAAGCATTTTGACCAGTTGAACCATCAATTACCAATAAAACTTCATGTGGAGCATTTATATTTTTTTTCTTAAGCACTCTCTTTATTTTAGAAAGTTCATTCATCAAATTAGCTTTATTGTGTAATCTTCCAGCTGTATCAATTAAAACAACATCAATATTTTTATTTATGGCTGATTCCAATGTGTCAAATGCAACAGAAGCTGGATCACTACCCATATCTTGCTTTACTAACTCAACTCCTACTCTATCTGTCCAAACTTGCAACTGACCAATTGCGGCTGCTCGAAAAGTGTCAGCAGCTCCAACCATAACTTTTAATCCAATAGATTTGTAATAGTTAGCCATTTTTCCAATTGATGTAGTCTTACCAACACCATTGACTCCAACAACTAAAATAACATGAGGCTTATTTTTATCTAAAGAAAGAAAATTATCCTCTTCTGAATCGCAAATAATTTTGATGATTTCCTCTTTAAGTATCAAATCTAGTTCAGATGAGTTAAGAAATTTATCTTTAGCTACTCTTTCTTCAATTTGATCGATTATTTTTAGTGTAGTTTTTACTCCAACATCAGAACTTATTAAAATTTCCTCCAAATCATCAAGAACCTGATCATCAACTTTACTTTTACCAATAACTACCTTAGAAATTTTATTAAAAAAAGATTCATTACTCTTTTTTAAACCTTTGTCTAAAGATTCTTTTTTTTCTTTTGTAAACAGTTTTTTAAAAAAATTCATATTTCTAAAGTTATGTCAAAGATATTAAAACAAAAAAAGCCACTAAAAAGTGACTTTATATTCTGACTAAAAAAGATTATTACTTAGATAACCAATTATTAACTAGTTCAGGTGCCATAATTGACTCAACATATGTATATGCGCCTGTTTTAGGACTCTTAACCATTTTTATAGCTTTCGATAATCTTTTTGAAGAAGTTTGAAGTGATGCAACAGTTTTTTTTGCCATTTTCTAATTATTTAATTTCTTTATGAATTGTATTTTTTTTCAAAATAGGATTGAATTTTTTAATTTCTAACCTATCTGGTGTATTCTTTTTGTTTTTAGTGGTAACGTATCTTGAAGTACCTGGAAGACCTGAGTTCTTATGCTCTGTACATTCTAATATAACTTGCACTCTATTTCCTTTCTTAGCCATGATGATATAATTAAGCTCTATTAATTTTTGATTCCTTTAACACAGCAGAAATACCCTTTTTGTTTATAGTTTTTAAGACAGATGTAGAAACTTTAAGAGTGATCCACTTACCTTCTTCTGGAATAAAAAATCTCTTTTTTATCAAATTGGGCTCAAATCTTCTTTTGGTTTTATTCATCGCTTTAGAAACATTATTTCCAACCAAAACTTTTTTACCAGAAATTTCACAAACTTTAGACATAGCTATGTTATTTTTTAAACAGGGTGCAAATTAACAACAATTTTCTTCTTTTGCCAAATTTTTTACAACTCGTTTAACAATTCATTAAACAAAAGTTCTAGAGCTTTATTTACAGATTTTTTGATATTTTTTTCTCTATTATTTCCAAAATTAAATTCATAAGACTTAATTTCATTTGGTGTAGCAATTGAAATGTATAATAAACCCACATCTTTTTTTGAATCTCCTTTTGACGGACCTGCGTTTCCAGTTGTAGAAATCGCATAGTCAGAATTCAAAAGTTTCTTAACATTATTTGCCATCTCATTTGCTACTTGAGAACTTACAACAGAGTACTCATTTATTAATGAATCGTCTAATTTTAACAAGTCTTTTTTTACCAACGTATCATAAGCTACAACCGAACCTTTAAAATATGCAGATGCACCAGGAACTGATGAAATTCTAGAAGATATTAATCCTCCAGTAAAACTTTCAGCAGTTGATAATGTTTTGTTATGTTTTGCTAAAATTTTTCCAATTTCTGATTCAATTGAGTTCACAGACTCAAAACCTATTATAATCTTCCCTAAAATATTATAAAGTTCAGAAATATAAAGATCTAGTTGGTTCTCTAATTCCTTTCTATCATTACCCTTACATGAAATTCTCAACCTTACTCTTCCAAGATTTGGTAAATAAGCTAACTTAAAATTTGTAGCTAAATTTTCTTCAAAAACTTTAAGTTGTTTAGCTATAGTACTTTCACCAACACCATATGTCATTAAAGTTTTTTTTAGAATTATAGGGCATTTAAATTCTTTACTTAATATAGGTACAACAGATGAAGTAATCATTGATTTCATTTCATAAGGAACACCTGGTAAAGAAATAAATAAAGTATTTCCTTTTTTCATTGCCATACCTGCAGCTGTTCCAAATTTATTTTCAATGAGCTTTGATTGCGACGGAACTAAAGCTTGAGCTCTGTTTAAATCATTGATGGGATTATTAACAAATTTTTTAAATAAATTTTCAATATGCAATAACAGGTCCTGATTATGAACAAGTTTATCATTAAAAAATTCACAAAAAACTTCTTTAGTAATATCATCATTAGTAGGCCCTAACCCACCTGTAGTAATCACAATATCAAATTTATTTAATGAATTATGTAATGCATTTAAAATTGATTCTTTTTCATCGCTTATAGAAAGAATTTCATTTACCTCAATTCCAATATTTATTAACTGTTTGGAGATAAAAGTCGAGTTAGTATCAACTATTTGGCCAATTAATATTTCATCACCAATTGTAATGATTTTAGCACTAATCATTACTTAATATTAATTTTAAATACGTTTTTATTCTCGATAAAACCTTCAAAAACATCATTTTCAATAACTCTATTAACTCCGGAGGGAGTACCTGTAAAAATTATATCTCCGATTTTTAAAGTAAAAAATTTAGATATTTCAGAGATGAGTTCATCAAAACTCCAAAGCATATTTGAAGTATTTCCTATTTGTACATCATTTCCATTTTTCTTCAACAAAAAATTCAAATCATTAATATTTATGAACTCGTTCTTATCAATCCAATCTCCAACCAAAGCTGAACCGTCAAATGCTTTAGATTTTTCCCATGGCAACCCCTTTGTTTTAAGTTCATTTTGGATATCTCTTGCTGTAAAATCAATTCCTAAACTTATTTTATTATAATATTTATTTGCAAACTTTTTATCAATTGATTTACCAAGCTTACATATTTTTAAAATTATCTCAGATTCATAATGAATTTCATTTGAATAATCAGGTATAAAAAAGGGTTGATTTTTTAAAATAATTGAACTATCTGGCTTAATAAATACAACTGGAGAACTTGGCTTTTCATTTTTAAGTTCCTCGATGTGTTTACGATAATTTCTTCCAATACAAATTATTTTCATTTTATAATTTATTATTGAGCTTAGATAATCTTAGCTTGGTTAATATTTTCTTAGTATACATTGGAAAATCAGCGTTCAACAACCATCCAAAATAACCGGGTTCATTTTCAATAATAAAATCTACAGATTTTCCTTTGTGCTTTCCGAACGAAAAACAAGGAATATTATTTTTATCATATATTATAAAACCTGCTAGGTCAACCGCTTTATTTCTGGTTGAAAAATTTGATAAAAAATCAACATTATTTTCAAGATCACTGTAACGTTTAATTTGAGCTTCTAGGACCTCAAATGTAGCTTGAGTATCGGCTTTTGACGAGTGAGCATCGATTAATTCTTTTTCGCAATAAAACTTATACGCTGCACCCAAAGTTCTTTTTTCCATTTTATGAAAAATATTTTGAACATCAATGCATTTAATATTTTCTAAACTAAAATCAATATTAAATCTTAAAAACTCTTCAGCTAAGAGAGGAATGTCAAACTTATTTGAGTTAAAACCAGCCAAATCACAGTTTTGAATCATTTCCTTGACTAAAGGACCAACTTTTTTAAAAGTTGGCTCGTTAACTACCATTTCATTTGTAATACCGTGTATATTAGATACTTCTTTAGAAATAGTAATTTCTGGATTAACTAACCAAGTTCTAGATTCTTTATTTCCATTTTGAAAAATTTTTAAAACAGAAATCTCTACTATCCGATCTTTTGAAATATTAACACCAGTAGTCTCTAAATCAAAAAAACAAATAGGTTTAGAAAGAGTAATATTCATAATTTTAAAAATTAAATTGAAAATGAATTATCCCATCCTTCAATAAGTTCTTTAATTCTTTTAATAAACATACCACCCTTAGCTCCATTTACAATTCGGTGGTCAAAACTGTGAGATAAAATAATTTTATGTCTTATTCCAATAAAATCTCCTTTTTCTGTTTCAATTACTGATGGTTTTTTATTTATAGCTCCAAAGGCTAAAATACCTACTTGCGGTTGGTTTATAATTGGCGTTCCCATTAAGGTATCGAAAACCCCAACATTACTTATTGTATAAGTTCCGTCTTTGACTTCGTCTGGCTCAAGATTTCCATTTCTTGCACGTTTAGCTAAATCATTCACTTTTTTAACTAAGCCTAAAAGACTAAACTGATCAGCATTTTTAATCACTGGTACTATTAAATTTCCATCACTTAAAGCAGTAGCCATACCTATATTAATAGATTTCTTTTTTATAATATTATAATTATCAAGACTAATGTTAAGCAAGGGAAACTCTCTTAAAACTTGAGCTACAATTTGGATAAAAATTGGAGTAAAAGTTACTTTTTCATTTTCTCTATCAAAAAAGGTATTTTTATTTTTTTCTCTCCAGTTCCACAAATTAGTTATATCAGCCTCAATAAAAGCTTGAACATGAGCAGATTTATCCTTACTTGTTACCATATGATCAGAAATTAGTTTCTCCATTCTACTCATTTCTACAATTTCATCTGACAAATTATTGCCAACAAAATTTTCAGTTATTTTTTCTTTCTTATTAGAATTTGAAATATAATTTAACAGATCATTTTTAGTAATTCTACCATTTTTTCCAGAACCTTTTATACTATCAAGCTCGTTAATTGAAATACCCTCTTTTTTAGAAATGTTTTTTACAAGGGGAGAGTAAATTCTTGATGATTCATTAGAAATATTTTTTTCGATTAGTTTATCCCCCATTTTAACAAAATCTACTGGCTTGGTATCTACTTTTTTTGGAGTTTCAATATTTGTGAGAGGTTCTTTTTTATTTTGAATCTCCTTCTTTTGAATTGAATATTCTATTGAATCTGATTCAATTATAGCGATTGGATCGCCAACTTTTACAACATCATTAACATTACATAGTTTTTTAATCAATATGCCTGAAAATTCACTTGGAACTTCAGAATCAACTTTATCAGTTGCTATTTCAACTATTAAGTCATCTTCATTAATTCTATCACCTTCATTTTTAAGCCAACCAGTAATAGTTGCTTCATCAACACTTTCTCCCATTCGCGGCAAAACGATTTCTATCTTATTGGACATATATAAAATTGTACTACTACAAAAATATCAAATTATAATTTGATAAATTAATTCTTTACCAAAATGTTTAAAACATTAGGTTTTGATTGAATTTTCAAAAGGAATTCTTTTTATTATACTTCTACCTAATGTTACTTCATCTGTATATTCCAGTTCATTACCAACGGAGACTCCTCTGGCAATAGTTGTAATTTTTAAATTTAAATTTTGAATTTGTTTAAAAATATAAAAATTAGTAGTATCACCCTCCATAGTTGCACTCAAAGCAAAAATAAGTTCTGATACATTTTTAGATTTTAATTTTTCTATTAGGGAAGATATATTTAACTGGTTTGGTCCTATTCCTTCAATGGGTGATATTTTTCCACCTAAAACATGATAAACTCCATTAAACTGACCTGTACTTTCTATAGCCATCACATCTCGAATATCTTCAACAACACAAATAATCGATTTATTTCTTTTGATATTAGAACAAATTTCACATAATTCTAAATCAGAAATATTATGACAGTTTTTACATAAAATAATTCCATCAACTAAATCTATTAACGATTTAGATAATTGAACAGTTTGTGAGTTCGGTTGATTTAATAAAAACAAGACAAGTCTTAAGGCAGTTCTTTTACCTATTCCTGGCAATCTAGACATTTCATTTACAGCATTTTCAAGCAATTTTGAAGAAAAATTCATTTTATAAATATACTACTTGATTTTATAAGAACCATAAATTAGTATATTTGAATAACAACACATAAAATGCAATCATCGATTATTATTTTAGTTATAGTTCTCTATTTTTTAGGACTTTTTATTGTATCAAACTTAACGACTGGAAACAATGACAATTCGACTTTTTTTTCAGCTAACAAAGAGTCTCCATGGTATTTAGTAGCATTTGGAATGGTTGGTGCTTCTTTATCTGGAATTACTTTTATTTCAGTTCCTGGTGATGTTGGAACAACACAATTCACATACTTTCAAGTAGTATTAGGCTATCTGTTTGGTTACTTTGTTGTAGCTCTATTGTTATTACCTATTTATTACAAACTTAATTTAACTTCTATATATGAATATTTAAAAATAAGATTTGGGAACGTCAGTCATAAAACTGGTGCTTTTTTCTTTTTTATTTCTAGAATAACAGGCGCTTGTTTTAGACTTTATTTGGTAGCAATAGTATTACAACAATTTGTTTTCAATGAATTAAATATTCCATTTGAAATTACTGTTGTAATTTCAGTTTTATTAATATGGATTTATACATTTAGAGGTGGAATTAAAACTATTGTTTGGACAGATACTCTTCAAACTACTTTTATGTTAATATCGGTTTTACTATCAATTTATCTAATTAGTAAAAGTCTAGAATGGTCTTTTATGGACTTTATTAGTTCAGATGAATTGAAATCATATTCAAACATTTTTGTAACTGAGAGTTTTCTAGAAAAAAATCATTTTTTTAAATCTTTTATTGGTGGAATGTTTATTACAATATGCATGACAGGGCTAGATCAAGATATGATGCAAAAAAACCTTACATGTAAATCACTAAAAGAAGCACAAAAAAATATGATAATTTTTAGTATCGTTTTAGTCTTTGTTACTTTTTTATTTCTTCTACTTGGTGCCTTATTATTTATTTATTCTTCAAAGTTCAATATTGTTACACCTGAACTTAACGGAGCTGTTAATAGTGATTTATTATTTCCCGAAATTGCATTAAATAGTGGTTTAGGAAACTTAATTGGAATAACTTTTTTGTTAGGTTTAATTGCAGCTGCTTACAGTAGTGCTGATAGTGCTTTAACATCGTTAACAACTTCTTATTGTGTAGATTTTGCTGAAATAAAAGATAAGAGTGATGATTACCAAATAAAAATTAGAAAAAGAACACATATAATTATGAGTTTAGTTCTTATTATAGTAATTATTATTTTCAAAAATTATTTAACTACAAGTGTGATAGACGGTCTATTAATTTTAGCAGGCTACACATACGGACCTTTACTAGGATTATTTGCATTTGGTATTTTAACGAATTATAAAATTCACGATAAATTCGTTTGGATAGTGACATCTTTATCTGTTTTTATTATGATATTTATTGGGAATTTAGACCCTCAGTATTTGGGTGGCTATAAAATAGGTTACGAATTACTTCCTATTAATGGACTATTAACTTTTATTGGTTTAATATTGATTCGTAGAAAGTAAAACTAAAGTGCAAGCTTCTAAATATTTAATAGATTTATTTTTTAATAAATTATAAAACTCAGTATTCTCCGTTCCAGGATTAAAAATGACTCTTTGAGGTTTGAGAGAAATAATATAATCATAATAATCTCTTTGTCTAACACTATTTAAATATAAAGTGACAGTATGAATATTCTTAAACCGAATAAAATCTTTTTCGATTAATACTTTACCAATTGATCCTGTTCTTAAACCTACAGCTCGAACATCAATATTTTTTAGTAGTAGTTTGTTAACTGCCATATTGGAGTAACGATCAGCATTTAAAGAAGCTCCTAATACTAAAGTTTTTTTTACCATCTTAAAATTACAGATCCCCATGTAAAACCTGCTCCAAAAGCTGCAAGGACAACTAAATCATTTTCTTTTATCTTACCTTTTTCCCACGCTTCTGTAAGTGCTATTATAACTGACGCAGCTGTAGTATTACCATACTTCATTATATTATTATAAACCTTCTCATCAGTTAATTTAAATTTTCTTTGTATGAATTGTGTAATACGCAAATTTGCTTGATGAGGTATTAAAATATCAATATTTTCACTCTTTAAATTATTAGCTTCTAAACCATCTACTATTGCTTCAGAAAAACGAGTCACTGCATGTTTAAAAACAAATTGTCCGTTCATGTAGGGATAATACGATTCATCGTTTGGATCGTTTTCTTTTAATATTTCGGGAATCCATCTTCCAGTGTGAGGACCATCCATCATTAGTTCTCTTGCATGCTTTCCTTCAGAATACAAGTGAGAAGATAATATTCCTTTTCCTTTTTGTTTACTTCTTGATAAAACTGCTGCACCTGCACCATCACCAAAAATAACAGTAACTCCTCGACCTCTTGTTGATTTATCTAATCCTCCTGAATGATTTTCAGATCCAATTACTAAAATATTTTTATACATACCTGTTTTAATGAATTGATCAGCAACAGACAAAGCATAAATAAAACCTGAACATTGGTTTCTAACATCTAAAGCACCAATTGTAGGCATATCTAACATATCTTGAACTCGAACTCCTCCACCAGGAAAATACATGTCAGGACTTAAAGTAGCAAATACGATAAAATCAATATCGTTTTTTTTTAAACCAGACCTCTCAATTGCGATTTTTGAAGCTTTTACAGCCATTGTAGACGTAGTGTCATCTGTTTTAGGATCTATCCAACGTCGTTCTTTAATACCTGTTCTTTCTTGAATCCATTCATCAGTAGTATCCATTATTTTTGATAAATCGTTATTTGTCACAATGTTCTCAGGAACATAATAACCAAGGCCACTAATTTTTGAATTATACATAATATTAACTTGGTATTTTAACTTAAATATAAAAAATAGTATTTGTTAATTATTAAATAATGTCAATTTGTCACTCAATATTGTTTGGTATATGATTTGATCTTAATAAATAAAAATAAAAATAGATATGTCAAAAGGTAAAATTAACGTTTCAGTTGAAAATATTTTTCCACTTATTAAAAAGTTTTTATATAGTGATCATGAAATATTTCTGAGAGAACTAATTTCAAATGCAACAGATGCAACATTAAAATTAAAGCATCTAAGTAGTATTGGAGAAAATAAAATTGAAATTGGAAATCCTCAAATTGAAATTAAAGTTGATAAAAAAGCAAAAAAAATACATATTATCGATCAAGGAATTGGAATGACCTCTAATGAAGTCAAAAAATATATAAATCAGGTAGCTTTTTCAGGTGCTGAAGAATTTTTAGAAAAATATAAAGATAGCGCAAAAGACAGTGGAATAATTGGCCATTTTGGATTAGGTTTCTATTCAGCTTTTATGGTTGCAGAAAAAGTTGAAATAATAACTAAATCATATTTAAACGAACCTGCAGCTCATTGGGTTTGTGATGGATCACCTGAATACACTCTTAAAAAAAGCAATAAAAAAGATAGAGGATCTGAAGTAATATTACATATTTCTAAAGATTCTAAGGAATTTTTAGAAGAGAGTAGAATTAAATCACTCTTAACAAAATATAATAAATTTATGCCTGTACCAATCAAATTCGGTACTAAAGAAATTACAAATAATGTTGGAGAGGGAGATGATAAAAAGGAGTCTAAAGAAATTGTAGATGACATTATTAACAATCCTAGTCCAGCTTGGACTAAAACTCCATCTGATTTGGATGATCAATCTTATAAAGACTTTTATAAAGAATTGTATCCTATGCAATTTGAAGAACCATTGTTTAATATTCATTTAAATGTTGATTACCCTTTCAACCTTACCGGTATTTTATATTTTCCCAAAATATCAAATGATATCAACATGCAAAAAGATAAAATACAACTTTATCAAAATCAAGTTTTTGTAACTGATAATGTTGAAGGTATTGTTCCAGAATTTTTAACTCTTCTTAGAGGTGTTATTGACTCTCCTGATATTCCATTAAATGTATCTAGAAGTTATCTTCAAGCTGATGGTGCTGTAAAGAAGATAAGTAATTACATTACTAGAAAAGTTGCTGACAAACTAAATTCACTATACAAAAAAGACAGAAAAGGGTTTGAAGAAAAATGGAATGACATTAAAGTAGTAATTGAGTACGGTATGCTAAGTGAAGATAAATTTTTTGAGAAAGCACAAAAATTCGCTCTCTACCCAACAGTAAATAACGAATACTTTACGTTTGAAGAACTAAAAGATAAAATATCTAAAATCCAAACTGATAAAGATGGGAATCTTGTAATTTTATATGCATCAAATATTAACGAACAACATTCTTATGTTGAATCAGCTAAAGCTAAGGGCTATGAAGTTCTTTTATTAGATTCTCCAATTATTAGTCATTTGATACAAAAAATCGAAACTTCCAATGAAAAATTAAACTTTACAAGGGTAGATTCTGACGTTATTGACAAATTAATTAAGAAGGATGAAAAAGAAGTTTCAAAACTTGATGACAAAGAAAAAGAAAAATTAAAGACAATAATTGAAGAAGTAGTTCCAAAAGAAAAATATACTGTTCAAATAGAAGCAATCGAAAGCAGTTCACCTCCATTTGTTATAACTGTTCCAGAATTTATGAGAAGAATGAAAGAGATGCAACAGAGCGGAGGAAACGGTATGTTTGGTAATATGCCTGAAATGTATAATTTAATAATAAATGTAAATAACCCAATATGTTCAGAAATATTAAACTCTAAAGGAAAAGCAAAAAAAGAAAGATTGATAAATCAATCATTAGATTTAGCAAAACTATCTCAAAATCTGTTAAAAGGCGAAGAACTTACTTCTTTTATAAAAAGAAGTTTAGATTTAATTAAATAAAAAGCTAATTAAATTCTAATTTAAGATCATGAAAAAAATAAATTTATTCTTGTTAAGTTTTTTTTACATTATTAACGGTGTTTTTCATTTTTCATTCACTGATTCTTATTTGCCAATAATGCCAGATTTTCTTCCTTTTCACATGGAGTTGATTTTATTTTCTGGTATTCTTGAAATTATATTTGGAGTTGGTGTTTTATTTGAGAAATTTAGAAATATTTCCTTAACTGGAATTATTTTAATATTAATATTATTTATGTCAGTTCACATAAACATGTTAGTTCCAGAAAATAGCCTTGGTTATAATACATCACTTCTTGTTGTTAGAGCGCTATTTCAATCTATTCTGATTTATTGGGCATGGATGAATAGAATAATAAAACCTTCTGTTTAGTTAATTATTTTTTGTATTCTTGAAATTAAAATAAATTATTTTGAAAAAATTATTGTTAATATACTTTTTACTTATTCTAACTAGTTGTGAAAACAGTGAAAACAACATGACTGTTAAAGTAAATGTTGAAAATTTTAAAAAAGGAAATATTTATTTACAAAAAATTTCTGATTCAACTTTAATTAATATAGATTCAATTTTTGTAAAAAAAAATGAACCTATAATATTTAAGTCCAAAATTGATTCTCCTGAACTATTTTATTTGAATTTAGATGTTTCTAATATTGACAATAGAATAGAATTTTTTGGCGAAAAAGGTGAAATAAATATAAATACTTCATTAGAGAAATTTAATTCTAATTTTAAAGTAATTGGTTCATCTTCTGATTCTGTATATAGAGAATATTTAAATGTTATTAAAAAATTCAACAACCAAAAACTTGATTTAATTCAGTTGTCATTTAATCTAGCAAAATCTGAAATGAAAGACAGTTTAGCTTTAATACAAAACCAAATAAACTCTTTAGATAAAAGACAATATTTGTATAGCTTGAATTTTGCAGTAAGCAATGGTAATAGTCATATTGCGCCATTAATTGCAATCACTCAATTTTCTGAATCTGGAAAAATAGTTTTAGACACTATCAAAAACTCGATGAGTGAACAAGTCCTTAATTCTAAGTATGGTAAAATATTTGCTGATATTTTAAAAAGCAAATAAATTATAACTTATTAAACTTTTTTACTAAATCAGACGCGATATCAGTAAGTTCTAAACTGATGTTTTTAAAATGTTTATTAACGTCTGTTACATCTTTTTGATGAATTTTTTTAATAATACTATCAAAAACATCAAAACATTCATCTATTAATTTTTCGCTTTTTTTAATATCCTTATCAGGATTTTCTAATTGCCAAAGATTAATATTTTGAATAATTTCACCAATAATATTATTTAAATCTTTTTTTAAATTTTTTACACTTGCCATAATTATTATTTAATTTCCAGAATATTTTACAAAATTTCTAGGAGTTTCGTAAAGGGTAACTGATAATTCATTATCATTTGATATTTTATCTCTTAAAATATTCCATATAAAAATACAAATATTTTCTGCTGTTGGTATTACTTTTTTAAAATATGGAACATCCAAATTTAAATTTTTATGATCTAGTAATTCTTCAATCTCATTTTTAATAATATCTTTTAATTCTTTTAGATCAATAACAACACCTGTTACATGATCAACTTCGCCCTTAACATCAACAATTAATTCATAATTATGACCATGAAAATTAGAATTACTACATTTTCCAAATAAGTCTTTATTTTTTTCGTCAGACCAATTTTCAACAAATAATCTGTGAGCTGCGTTAAAGTGTGCTTTTCTACTTACTGTTACTTTCATTTATTATATTTATTATAAAATTCTAAAAATATGATTTTAAACCACTCAGTGTAATTATTTGGATAATTTTTTAAATTTATTTTAAGTAGATCTAAATCTTCCCATTTCCAATCACAAACTTCAAGCTGATTTATTACAGGACTGCCAATAAAATCTCCGACAATAACATGATCAAATTCATGCTCAATTAAACCATTATCAAATTCTGCTTTGTAAACAAAAGAAGTGA
>ERZ1049444.1070-NODE-1070-length-21970-cov-9.105909_pt1 | contig 21970 bp, 22 predicted proteins | sample MGYA00383101_ERZ1049444 | MGnify/ENA primary metagenome ERZ1049444 (study PRJEB29581, sample SAMEA5548371) | metagenome | biome: marine; feature: coastal; material: water | depth 50 m | study: Short-term variability in the microbial, nano- and picoplankton...
CCCTCAATCTGAAAAGATCCACTTCTGCTCTATAATGCGGGTTGCTTCATATTGGTCAAGATTACAAAATGCCATCAATTCTAGAATATTTTCATCATCCTGCGCTGCTTGGGAAACGACGAACCGATTTTCAAAGCCAGATTGCCTTATCGTTTCTCTTTCTTGGTCAATCTGATTGCGTAGGCTTGGCAGAACCCGATCAGTTGATTTGTTTTCGGCGATTCCTTTTATCAGCCCTATCCGTTGTGCGTGACCCAAAAGATATTGGTCATCAAACATACAGTTGATTTCCAGAATTCGGGTTTCCACGGGATCTGATTGAAAATCTCTTAAGGTGTCTATTTCACTCGGATCAACACATATCATTATTCTATCGCTCTGAAAATGTTCGAAAAGCAAGCGCATCACTAAACGGCGATGACGATTTATCTTGTTCTGGTTTGACAAAATTCCACCAAGATAAGGAAGAACCTCAGGGTCTTCACCAAAAAGAAAACCCAAAGCAGGCAGCTCTATGTAAGTTTTCAACAGATCCATCAGACGTTTTGCAACATGCCATTTTTTACACACAAGAATGAAGAGTGTTCGGCCATGTCCTATCTGACCTTCTTTTTCCCAAATGCGGGGTGCAAACCGTTGCCCTGTCCGCCCTGCTTGGGTCAGAAATAGATATAACTTTCTTCCATCCTCAGTAATTTGAAAGTCGGTTTTATTGCTGGCGTAAAGCTGCCCAAGATGCTGTTTTAGATCGGCGGCATCAGGGCTAATCTTGCGGGCAAACAGAAAATCTTGGGCCACCAAAAAGTCGTAGTGATCATTATAAAAAGTAGCTGGCATACCATAATCAGAAAATACCAGAAAGGTTAATGCGCGCGTTTGTATCTCTACTGCTGGGATCAAATGACGAACAAGGGTTTGAAAATAAGTTTCATCTGGAATCCATGTGGTTTGGAAAAACCGCAGCACATCTTTGCGGGTTTTGGTGAAGTCCAAGATGGCCTCGATGGTACGGCGGCGCAAACACCACCATTGGCTGCCGATTTGGATCTTTAAATCGCGGGGTATCTGCCGCGATAGCCCAAGGCGTTTTTGCCAGTTTAATGACTTATAGAAAAACCACTTACGAGTGCGTTCGTTGAAAAAATGCCGATAGATCAATCGGTCTTCTTTCATACCGGTTTTGATCCAGTTGCTTTCAAAAAAATCAAAACTCTCGATATAATCTACATCCCGATCATCCAAAAATTGATGGGCATATCGGGCAGATTTAATCGCCATACAATCGCCGGACAGCATATAAAAATGTGAGGCCTGAGGAAAAGCATCACTGGCGGCTTTTATAGCATTGAGCGTGGCCTGTACCAGCGACCATTCCCCCCATCCGCATTTGATCCGCTTTTTAGAAAAGGTGACATTTTTGTTCCCGGCAAGAGATCGGCGAATATGTTGATAGTCTTGCAAACGGGCATTTGCATCAAAATGGATGGCTATATAATCCCCAGCAGCGGTCAGTTGCTGGGCCTGATCAATAATGGCCTGCGGGTTTTTGTGGCACAATAATATAAAAGCTATTTTTGCCAATTATAGTTTACCTATCTTTAAGAAACATTATAATGAGATTCAATTTTCGGCACATGTGCCGCATTATTATTTGATATTTTTATAAATCGCGTTTCGATAATGTTGAATATAGTTAAATTTATCGGCCGCAGCAAGGCAAGGGTAATATGGGCTTCCCAGGAACATGGATGACAGAAAGTGAAAGCGTGGTTTACCGCGTTGTGCCAAAATGTGCGTGCTCAACCATTGGACAGATTATGTATTTTTCTGATCATGGAGATTTTTACGACGGCGATATCCATGATGCGGAAGGTGGCATTCACAAATGGGCCCTTGAGGCAAGTCAGGCAAAAATTGCTGAAAATGTCTTGTCCCAAAAAACCTATGCATTTACCTGTGTACGCAATCCCTATACGCGCATTCTATCTTCGTTTTTTGATAAAATTTGCGGAATCCAGCGCAATGGAAACCGATATCGTGGGAACTTGGTGCCTTTGATTATTCAAAAATACGGCGTTGAGGTCGGAGGCCCCGATGGCCAGCAGGAATTTGATCAGATCAAGTCTTTTCGCAGGTTTTTATTGTTTGTGCGCGATACCATCCGCTGGCGCAAACCAATGGACCCGGATATCCACTGGTCTGCAATGTCGGGTCACGTTGCAACATTGGTAGCGAATGGCGGGCGCTATGATAAAATTTTCTGGACTGAAAAATTCAATGAGGGCATGACGGAGGTTCTAGAGGCTACCTCCAACGCTCATAAGGTGAACGTTGCCGATATTCCCCGTTTTAACGAGTCTGCAATCCACGGGCCTGAAAGAGAACATCCTGTCGAAGAGTACTTTGATGATCTTTCAATGCATTTAATGTATGAAATCTACCATAAGGATTTTCGTTTGTTCAAATATGATTTTGAAAATCCAAGCAATAAAATGCCTATCGGCGAAATTGACCTCGACGAAGTTCATGCCAAGCTTGAGCAGAAGTGATCAAAACTGAGCTAGAGCAAGCCCTGTTGGTTAAATAAGCTTTTTATATCCTGATCGGGTCTTGGACCGATATGGCTGATCACCTCGGCGGCGGCAACACTGCCCATTTTGCAACAGGTTTCGGTATCGTATCCGCTTAAAAGGCCATAAAGAAACCCTGCGGCGAACTGATCGCCCGCGCCCGTAGCATCAACAGGAACCACTGGCGTGACACTCACATCAATGCGTTTCCCATTGTGGATGACGCTGACGCCATCACTTGAGCGGGTGCAAACCACCAGATCGCAGATCGCAGCAGTTTTACCCAATGCCTCTTCTAGATCATCTGTTTCAAACAGCGATTTGACCTCGGCCTCGTTGCCGATCACATAATCAAGCTCATTGGTAATGAGGTTTAGAAAATCTGCCCTGTGCCGCTCGACACAGAACGGATCAGAGATGGAAATCCCGGCTGTACCGCCGGCAGCGCGGCAGCTTCTGGATAAATGAATAAAGGCATCCTTGCCTTTGTCTTTATCAAACAGATAACCCTCTAAGAACACCGTTTCGGCCTCTGCTGCGGCCTGCGCGGGGATATCTTCGGGGCCCAGCTCGGCAGATATGCCCAAATAGGTATTCATCGAGCGTTCCCCGTCGGCCGAGACAAATATCATTGAACGCGAGGTGGGCAATTCGCCATCTTTAACCGGTGGGTTTAGAAAATCAGTGCCGCCCTTAATCATTGTATCAGCATAAAACTGGCCCAATTCATCATCATTCACCCGGCCGATAAACCCGGTGCGCAGACCCAGCGCGCCCAAGCCGGCCAAAGTGTTGGCCACAGCGCCGCCAGCGGCCTGGGTCCGGTTCTGCATTGCTTCATAAAGCAATTCCGCGCGGTCTCGTTCGATCAGTTGCATAATGCCTTTTTCGATCCCCATCCGCTGCAGAAACGCATCGTCAGATTGCGAAATGACATCTACAACCGCGTTTCCAATACCGATAATCTGATAGTTCTTCATAAGTGTTTTTCCTCAAATTCACAAAGATCTCGAATAAGACATGTGCCGCACAGCGGCTTGCGCGCCTTGCAGTGATACCGGCCATGCAAAATCAGCCAATGATGGGCGTGGTGTTGAAAGTCGGCCGGGATATGGTCTTCGATCGCCCGTTCCACGGCATCGACATCTTTGCCCGGCGCAATACCTGTGCGGTTGCCGACACGAAAGATATGCGTATCCACTGCCTGCGCGGGATGTTGCCACCACATATTCAGAACAACATTGGCAGTTTTGCGGCCGACCCCCGGCAGGGACTGCAATGCCGCGCGGGAATTGGGCACCTCACCGCCATAATCTTCAACCAATATGCGGCTCAGCTTTATGACATTTTTGGCCTTGTTGCGATAAAGCCCGATGCTTTTGATATGCTCGATCAGATCAGCTTCACCAAGCTCAAGCATCTTTTGCGGGCTATCGACTTTTGCAAACAGGGCTTTGGTGGCTTTGTTAACCCCTGCGTCTGTGGCTTGCGCACTCAAAGCAACCGCCACAACCAAGGTATAGGCATTCACATGATCCAACTCGCCTTTTGGTGTTGGTTCTGCGGCTTTAAGTCGGGTAAAAATTTCCCTTATCGTGTGGTAATCAAGTTGCTTTGCCATATTGGCCCTATGCCTTGAAATGGTCCCAAGAACAAGAGGATTGCGCAAAATTCGGGTCGCCCATCGGCTCTGGGGGCGCTATGATTTAGATCAAGGAAACAAAAGGTACCAAAATGGACAGTCACGATGGCAGTTATACTTATGCTGTTTTGCGGCGGGCAATAGAGGCCATTGATCACGCTGATACCCCCCTATCGCTTGATCAACTGGCGCAAAAATTAAATATGAGCCCAGCGCATTTTCAAAGACTATTTTCAAAATGGGTTGGGGTGTCACCAAAACGATATCAGCAATATCTGACACTGGGTCATTGCAAAACCCTGCTCAGCCAGCGGCACAGCACTTTGGAAACAGCCCATCAGGCCGGATTGTCCGGATCAGGGCGGCTGCATGATCTTTTTGTAAGATGGGAAGCGATGAGCCCGGGGGATTTTGCCCGTCAAGGCGATAGGGTCACGATTTATTACGGCTGGATGGACAGCCCCTTTGGCGAGGCTTTGGTCATGGGCACCGAGCGGGGTCTTTGCGGGATTGCATTTGCTGCCGAAATCGGTCGCGCGGCTGCTTTTGACGATATGCAAGCGCGCTGGCCCAAGGCCGGGTTTGAGGAAAACGCAAAGGCATTGCGCCAGTGGGGCGAGGCTGCTTTTAGCCGCTCAGGCAACACCGCCCTGCATTTGATCGGAGCGCCGTTTCAAATCAAGGTTTGGGAAGCATTGCTTAAAATCCCTTCGGGTTATGTGACGACTTATTCAGATATCGCCCAGTGCATTGGGGCGCCCAAAGCTGTCCGCGCTGTTGGCACTGCCGTTGGGCGCAATCCCATCAGCTGGCTTATCCCGTGCCACAGGGCGTTGCGCAAATCTGGCGCCCTGGGCGGCTATCACTGGGGCCTGCCTGTCAAGCGCACAATGCTGGCCTATGAAGCGGCGCAAAGCGAAACAAAATAGATCCATATCTTTCATGCGCGACAATCCGCCCAGATTCGGTAAAACAGTTTGGAATTTCCAGCTTACACCGCCTACAGTCACTTCATTGGATGCGGTGTGAGGATTTTATGAAACGCTATTACAGAATGATTTTTCCGCTTTCGGCGGTCGCAATTTTATTGGCTGGATGTACCAATCCCGCCCAGTATGACAATATGAACTCATATGAAAAAACCAAGCAAGGCGCCGTGATTGGCGGCATGCTTGGCGCCATGGGCGGTTTAATCACCGGCAAAGGTGACGACAAAAAAGAACGCGCCATCAAAGGCGCCATTTTAGGCAGCGGTGCCGGTGCGCTGATTGGCAATCAGCTAGACAAACAAGAGGCCGACCTGCGCCGTACGATGGGCAATGAAAACATTATGATCCAAAACACCGGCGACCGGTTGATCGTGACGTTGCCCCAAGATATTTTATTTGCCGTTGACAGCACAGATTTGCGCGGCGATCTTCTGCAAGACCTTCAAGCGCTGGCGCAAAACCTACTGGCATATCCAAATACCAATGTACGTGTGATTGGCCACACAGACAATACTGGCGCTGCCAGCTATAACCAATCACTGTCGGTGGCCCGCGCTAACAGTGTGGGCCGGGTTTTGGTCAGAAATGGTGTAAATCCTGGACGCATTATTGCCATTGGCCGCGGTGAAGATGAACCTGTTGCCTCTAACTTAACGGCATCTGGGCGCACACAAAACCGCCGCGTCGAAATTGTAATCCTTCCCCTCACAGGGAGCTAATAGTTCATCTCTCCGGATGAGGAACTGCCCCGGCTTTATGTCGGGGTTTTTTTTGATCTCGTTGGGTGAGGTAAATGGGCACTGCCAAAGATAACCGGGGCCCAGAGGCCAAGCTCATAGCCGTTCAAACACCTGCTGCAGGATGGACGAAAGCGCAGAGGCATCCTGCGCGTCAAATGCATTGGGTTGATCACTGTCGATATCAAAGACAGCAATCAGTGCGCCTTGCCCATTGGTCACCGGGATGACCAACTCGGATCGGGTGGAACTGGAACAGGCAATATGATCTTCAAATGCCTCAACATCAGCGATAATCTGTATCTCTTGGCTGCGCGCCGCAGCGCCGCATACCCCGCGTGAAAAAGGGATAACCAAACACCCATGCCCCCTTGATAGGGGCCGATTTTCAGCACCTGAGGCTCTGTCACCCGGTAAAAACCGGTCCAGTCAAACCGATCATCGCTATGATGCACTTCGCAAGCAATAGTGGCCATCAAAGCAATGTCATTGGTTTCATGTTCGCACAGCGCCGCAATGCGGTGCGATAAAGCCGTATAATCAACCATTTTAAGGACGCTCGATTGCAATCGCTGTGCCTTCGCCGCCGCCGATGCACACCGCAGCCACCCCGCGCTTTAGATCATAACGTTCAAGCGCATGCAGCAAGGTGACAATAATGCGCGCACCAGAGGCCCCGATAGGATGACCAAGCGCGCAAGCACCGCCGTGAATATTTAGCCGGTCGCGCGCCACATCCATCTCCCGCATAAAGGCCATCGGCACAACGGCAAAGGCTTCGTTCACTTCCCAAAGGTCTACATCCGCAACGCTCCAGCCGATGCGTTCAAGCAGTTTTCGGGCGGCCGGAACCGGCGCCGTGGTAAACCAGCCCGGCGCTTGCGCATGGCTGGCATGTCCCAAAATACGCGCCCTCTGGGGAAGATTATGCGCCTCGGCATGGCTTTGCGAGGCGAGTATCAACGCCGCTGCCCCGTCGGATATGGATGAAGCATTGGCCGGTGTGACCGTGCCATCCTTTCGAAAGGCGGGCTTCAATTGGGGAATTTTTTCCGGTCTTGCCTTGCCCGGTTGCTCATCTGCGCTGACTATTTCTGTGGTGCGCCGTGATACGACTTCAAAGGGCGAAATTTCAGCATCAAACGCACCGGTTTCCTGCGCCTTGAGCGCGTTGGACAATGATGCAAGCGCAAACTCATCCTGCGCCTGACGGGTAAATTGATATTTTTCCGCGCAATCTTCTGCAAAGCTGCCCATCAAACGGCCCGGCTCATACGCATCCTCAAGACCGTCAAGAAACATATGGTCGGTGACGCGGTCATGACCGATACGCGCACCGCCGCGCATTTTGGGCAGGATATAAGGCGCGTTTGACATGCTTTCCATGCCGCCAACTGCCATAATGTCTGATCCGCCAAGAGCAATTTGATCAAAACCGATCATGGTGGTTTTCATCCCAGAGCCGCACATTTTATTCACAGTTGTTGCGGGCACTTCTTCGCCCAATCCTGCTGCAAACCCCGCTTGCCGCGCGGGCGCTTGCCCTTGGCCTGCGGGCAGAACATTGCCCATGATCAGCTCATCAACGGTGCTGACCCCGGCGCCCTGCATCGCGGCGCGGATCGCCGAGCCACCAAGCTTTGCGGCAGAAACATCGTTAAAGTCGCCCTGAAAACCGCCCATGGGCGTTCTAGACGCCCCACTGATCACAACATTTTGCACCCGCTTGCTCCTTGTCTTATTCGCCCGCAAGCATACAGAAAAGTAACCTTTGCCGTCTAGTGTTTCTGTGCCGATATTATTCAAAGGACAGTTTATGCAGATGAGCCAAAATAAATGTGGAGATATCGTGACGCTATTGGTTGAAACCGAACGCATTGATGCCGCCAGTGCGATCGCGTTTAAAGATATGATCCGAGCGGCTGCGCAAACGGCGCCGCCGCGGGTCATTTTGGATCTAAGCATGGTGACTTTTGTCGATTCAAGCGGACTAGGCGCAATCGTCAATGCCAAAAAAGCCCTAGGCCCGGATACGCGTCTTGATCTTTGCACCCTCAGCGGTGCGGTGGACAAAGTTTTCAAACTCACCCGCATGGACAGTGTATTTGATATTTATCCCGGGCTCGATCAGGCGCTCTCTGGACCACCGGCCGGTTAGGAAAGATCGGGCGTGATGAGCAAAGGACGCTATTCAATGCACTTGTCCCAACCCAAGGATTTTCTTTCGGTGCGAAGGACCTTGGCCGCGATCCGAAATGAATTTTTGTATCAGGGCCATCAGGCCGCGGAGTTTTTAAAAATTGAAATGGTTCTGGCAGAGGCTTTAAACAACATAGCAGAGCACGGTGGTCCCAGCGTTCAAGACAGCCCAATTGTCATTAAATGGCACTACGAACAGGGAGTTTTTAGCGCAATATTAGAAGATAGAGGGCGCCCCTATCCGGCGGCGGTTATCCCGGAAACCGGCGGCCCAAGACTGGATGTTGCCGACACTGATTTACCTGAGGGTGGCTTTGGCTGGCATATCATTTCCCAGCTGTGCGATACTGTGCACTATCAAAGAAATGCCAACCGCAATCAATTAGCGATCGGCCTGAGAACCTAAATCATCCTCCCAGTATTATAGACAATTTAATATTTATTTTCACTGTCATAAACTTACCTTTTTTCCCGCTTATTGCAGCCGCAAAGGCCCCGTAGACAGATCACGAGCTTAACATGGCTTATCTCGGCGCCGCGTCTATTTTTGCCCCCACAGATGCGGCGCTGGGGTTTCACACACCCCTTTTTTGGAAAATCTGTTGCCTCGCAATCACTTTGGCCTATGCTTCAAAAGGCTATAGGAATTAAAGGGGCCAAGCATGCGCGATTTTCATCGGCCAGGACGCTCGGCGGTGTTTGCCGCAAACGGCATGTGCGCCACATCTCACCCTCTCGCTGCAAAAGCTGCGGTTGATATTTTGCAAAGCGGCGGAAACGCCATGGATGCCGCCATTGGCGGGGCAGTTTTACTTGGGCTATGCGAGCCGCAAATGACCGGCATCGGCGGGGATTGCTTTGTGCTTTTTTCCCCGCCCGGTTCTGACGCCATCAACGCCATGAACGGATCAGGCTGTGCACCCGTTGCCCAATCGGCCGCCAGCATGCGCAGAAAAGGTTTCACCCATGTTCCCGAGCATAGCGCAGATGCGGTCACCGTTCCCGGTGCAATAGATGCGTTTTGCCAATTAAGTAACGATTGGGGCAAACTCGGACTTGAGGCACTTTTGGCGCCCTCAATTGATTATGCAGAAAATGGGGTGCCTGTGGCCCCGCGGGTGGCGCTAGATTGGGCCGGTTTGACCACAAAACTGCATGTCTCTGCGCAAAATGATTATCTTATCAATGGCAAAGCCCCTTTGCCGGGTGATAAGTTTTTCGCCCCAAAACAAGCCGAAGTTCTACGCCTGATTGCTGCCAAAGGGCGTGATGGATTTTATCGCGGCGAAGTGGCCGATGATATGGTGCAATCGCTTGCTGCGCTTGGCGGAGCGCACGAGCTAAGCGATTTTGCGGACCAGCGGGCGTTTTATACCGATCCTATCCGCGGCTCCTATCACGGCGTTGATCTGGTAGAGCATCCGCCAAATGGTCAAGGCGCGACAGCAATTTTGCTGCTTAATATCCTATCTCATTTCGATCTCGCAGCGCTGCCGCCATTTGAAGCAAGACGCACCCATATAGAAACCGAAGCTACAAAACGTGCCTATCAAGCGCGAAATGCCATTATTGCAGACCCGGCAAAAACAGAAGGGCTTGAGCAAATGCTCTCGTTAGAATTTGCCCGGAAACTGGCGGGTGAGATTAGCCTGACCTCTGCTGGGCCAGCCCCAAGCCAGATTATCGAAGCGGTGCACAAAGATACAATCTATATCACGGTTGTTGATCAAGACCGAATGTCTGTTTCGCTCATCTATTCAATATTCCACGGCTTTGGGTCGGGTTTGGCCAGTGAAAAATATGGCATATTGTTCCAAAATCGCGGGGCGGGATTCAACCTGACCCCAGATCATCCCAATGAACTTAAAGGCGGGGCACGGCCAATGCATACCATTATTCCCGGCATGCTGTGCGAGGCTGGAAAACCGATGATGCCTTTTGGCGTCATGGGGGGGCAGTATCAGCCAACTGGCCATGCCAGACTGATCAGCAATATTTTGGATTTCGGGCTGTCGCCGCAGGAGGCTATTGATGCCCCACGCAGTTTTTTTGATGGCGGCGCTTTAAAGCTTGAGCGCGGCTATACACAAAAAGTAGTGCAGGAATTGGCAGATTTGGGCCATGCCGTGACCCAAGATATTGAACCGATTGGCGGCGCGCAAGCCATCAGGATTTTGCAAAACGGTGTTTTAGAGGGCGCATCAGACCCCCGAAAAGATGGCTGTGCCTTGGGGTATTGACCCCCAAATCCGGCAGGAATTGATTAATTTAATTGAAAGTGAAGCGGGTATTGACCGTTTTTAAACGGGCCGAACAAATCAGGGATATCTGGATGATCGACAGGCTCGCCCGAAACATCTTCAACCAAGTTTTGCTCTGATACATAGGCCACATAAAAACTGTGATCGTTTTCAGCAAGCAAATGATAATAGGGTTGCTCGCGGACCGGTCGATGGTCTTCGGGAATAGACTCATACCAATCGTCGGTATTGCTAAACTCGGGATCTACATCGAAAATAACACCCCTAAAGGGGTGTTTTTTGTGGCGCACGACCTGGCCCAGATGATATTTTGCATTTTTGCTAAACATATGCCTATGCCCTATAAGGGCTTTATATCGCTTTCAAAAGAGCTTCTTCCTATAAAAGCACATAAATTTATCATAAACAAATTATCTTTCCCTACAAAACAGGCATTTATGGGGCCTGCAAGCAACAATCTGCTCTACCAGCAAATATTGTATAAACCATGGCCGTTCGGTTTGAGAATCACTTTATAAAACCGGCATAATTTGTTATACTGTTTGTTATAAGATCAAAAATAGATCGAGCAGCATATGTTAAAACTATTCTACACCCTCCTGTTGGTACTTTTTGTGGCATCTTGCGGAATTATGACGCCGGGCAGCGCACCAAGAAATCTTGATAATGCCTGCTCTATTGTACAGCAGCGACCACAATATCTTCGGGCGTTTAAAGCCACCGAACGTAAATGGGGCGTTCCGATAAATGTGCAAATGGCAGTCATTCATCAGGAAAGCAGATTCAAAAAAGCCGCGAAAACACCGCGAAAGTACTTTCTCGGAATCATCCCAAGCGGCCGGCAAAGTTCAGCCTACGGCTTTGCCCAAGCGCTGGATGGAACCTGGTCGGAATATAAACGATCGACCGGCCGGTTTGCAGCGCGGCGCAGCAGTATCCGTGATGCGGCCGATTTTATAGGCTGGTATATGACCGAAACCAAACGCCGCAGCGGCGTGGCACTTTCGGATGCGCGCAATCAGTATCTTGCCTATCATGAGGGACAGGGCGGGTTTATGCGTGGAACGCATCTCAAAAAACCATGGCTTTTAGCAGTTGCTGATAAAGTCGCCAACCGCTCGTCGACATACCGCCGTCAACTGAAAAGCTGCGGGAAAATCTAGCGGTTTTCGCGCCGTTTTGTATTTAAAATAATATTGAACAGGCTATCGCCCAACTCGTTTCCCGTGACAAAATCATTGAGCACAACAACCGTTTGGTCACCGTTTTGATCCTCGATCACCCATTGTCGCAATTGTGGCTCTGGTCCGGTAAAGATAAGTGCAATCTTGCCACGCTCTGGATGCGCCGGGTCCTGCACACCCAAAATTGTCGAGGTGCCATCAAACCGGTGGGCCGTCACCATTCTTTCGCGGGCCAAATCAAGATCATCGGCCAGAATAAGGCCAAGCGGTGTTTTGCTAAGTGGATAGGTTTCCGGACCCGCATCACCTTTGGGATCAAAGATTGCCAATTCGCCGCCTGCGGCCAAAACCAACGCTTCGTTTGGCGCATCGTATTCAAAGCGAATTCGCCCTGGCCTTTTGATGTAAATCGACCCGGTGGCCAAGCTGCCATCCATGCTAATTTGGGTAAATTCGGCCTCAACCGTGCGCAGTTCGTTCAAATAGTTAGATAGTGATGAAAGTGGCAGGATGTCGGCTTGAGCTGGAAAGGATGCGAGACTGATAAATCCAAACGCCAAAAAGATATTTTTTAAAGTCATGATCTCATCTTAAGCAAAACCGCCCCCGCAACCAACCCCAACTCACCGTATTAAAGACGATTGGCAATTTATTGCTGTTCCGGCACCAGAATTTCGCGTTTTCCCACATGGTTTGACGCGCTGACAAGGCCCGCATCTTCCATTTGTTCAACCAGCCGCGCCGCTTTGTTATAGCCTATGGCCAACTTGCGCTGGATATAGCTTGTGGAACATTTGCGGTCCCGCAGAACAATCGCCACAGCCTGATCATAAAGTGCATCTTCTCCGTCAGAATTTCCGCCAAGACCCAAGACCATGTCAATGCTATCGGCTTTTTCCTCATCCGGTCCTTCCACTACGCCGCTTTTATAATCTGGCGGACCATAGGATTTAAGATGATTGACGATTTCTTCGACCTCTTCATCGCTGACAAAGGGACCGTGGCATCGGGTGATTTTTGATCCACCCGCCATGTAAAGCATATCGCCCATGCCCAAAAGCTGCTCTGCGCCCATTTCCCCAAGGATTGTCCGGCTGTCAATTTTGCTGGTCACCTGAAACGAAATCCGGGTGGGAAAATTGGCTTTGATGGTGCCGGTGATTACATCCACCGAGGGCCGCTGTGTCGCCATAATAAGATGGATACCTGAGGCCCGCGCCATCTGCGCAAGCCGCTGAATACAGGCTTCGATTTCTTTGCCTGCAACCATCATCAAATCGGCCATCTCGTCCACGACAACAACGATGAAAGGCATTTTTTCAGGCGCAAATTCTTCGGTTTCAAAAACCGGCTCGCCAGTGGCGTCATCAAAACCCGTTTGCACGGTCCGGCTAAACATTTCGCCTTTGCGCAGCGCATCTTCGACCCGGCCATTATAGCCATCAATGTTGCGCACCCCCATTTTGGACATTTTGCGATAACGCTCTTCCATTTCGCCAACCACCCATTTAAGCGCCACAACCGCTTTTTTAGGGTCTGTGACCACGGGGCTTAACAGATGCGGAATACCGTCATAAACGCTTAGCTCAAGCATCTTTGGATCAATCATGATCATCCGGCACTCTTCTGGCGTCAGTTTGTAGAGCAGCGATAGGATCATGGTATTTATGGCCACAGATTTACCTGAGCCTGTGGTTCCGGCAATCAGCAAATGCGGCATCTTTGCCAAATTTGCCACCATGGCTTCACCGCCAATATCCTTGCCCAACGCAAGCGGTAATTTTAGATTGCTATCCCCAAATGACTTGCCAGATAAAATTTCCCGCAACACCACTTTTTCACGGTTTTCATTTGGCAGTTCAATTCCGATCACAGAGCGGCCGGGCACTGTCGACACCCGCGCTGAAAGTGCCGACATCGAGCGGGCAATATCATCGGCCAGTCCGATCACCCGGCTGGCTTTTAGACCGGGGGCAGGTTCAAGTTCATACATGGTGACCACCGGCCCCGGACGGACACTGACAATCTCGCCTTTGACCCCGTAGTCATCAAGTACAGCCTCTAATAGGCGGGCATTTTCCTCAAGCGCTTCATCGGAAAGATGGTGGCGCACAACAGAGACAGGATTGGCCAAAAGCCCCAAAGGCGGCAATTCATATTCACTTGCACGATCTTCAAACTGCAATCTTGGCTGGGCTTCTTCCTTGGCGCGCACAGATTGGCTAACCGGCTTTCTAAGCGCTGGCTGCACGACTTTTTTTGCCTCGACCCTTGGGCGATGAATGCCATTGGCAGAGCCAAAATCAAGTGGCTCAGGATCGGCCATATCGACATCATCTGGCTCATATAGATCAATATGATCGCCGCTCATTGCCGGCTCGACGCGGGTGCCAATGGGCGCTGGCTCAGAAGGGCCCCGCATGCGGGATTTAATCACATCCGATATTTTTGCACTGATGCGCGCATCCCCCGGCATAGTCTGGATGTCCACATCTGAGTGCGGCACCACCAACTCGGGTTCGGGCATCTGTTCGCTGCGTTTTGAAAAAGTCGGCATGCGCGACAGAAAGCTCGGCTTTTCAATCCGCGCTGGGCGATCATCTTCGGTAAAACCACGTGCTTCAGGGACGCGGGGAATAGACAGGGACCGGCTTGCATATGTCTTTATCTGAGCCTGTGCAGATGGTGTCTCGGACACGGTGTTCTGCGCTTTTCTAAGCGCTTCTTTTTGTTGCAGCGACGCGGCCGCTTTAAATGCTCCGCGCGCACCAACCCCAAGTAATCGTAAAACGGCAGCGTAAGACACCACCAGACCAACCAATAAAAATCTAAAAATTGCGGCTAGCTCTTGGCGTGAAAACCCTAGCGTATAAAGCCCGCTGATCACAACCGCGATGCCCGAGATCAGCGAAATGGCCAGAAGGCTCTGAGCTGTGGGCAGCGGTATGGTGGCCAGAAGGTTGCGCAATACGGTATCACCGAAAAGCCCGCCCATCCCAAAGCTATGGCTCCATCCCCCTAAGGGAACTAAACTTGCAGCATATATTGACGCCAAGGCAATCATTATAGGGGCAAAAATCAACCGTCCAAAGGCGCGTTCAGCCCCTTTATGCAGCAAACAGCGAAAGCCCCAGGCCGCCGCCAAAGTGGCCAGTGCCCAGCAGGACCAGCCTAAGATCAGCATGCTCGGGGCGGCCATCGTGGCACCGGTAACGCCAAGCATATTTTGAACAGGTGCATCCGAGGCCGACAACCAGCTTGGATCTTCGGGTGAATAGCTCGTGATAACCATCGCCATCATGGCGCTGATCGCAATCAGCAAAAGGCCAAGCAATTCTACACCGCGTCTTTCCACCACCGCGTGAATATGCGGTCCGAACAAGGGTTGCTGCTGGTGGGTTTGATTATATGCCATAGTTGCCTCGCTACTTGAAAAGACAGTCGCGCAGGCGAATTAGCCCTTGCTCTGCTTCATTTTTTGGGGCCACCAAAGCGGCCCGTACATATTTTTTGCCAGGGTTTTCACCCTCAACATCTCTTGATAGATATGCACCCGGCAGAACCCGAACTCCGGTGTCTTGCCAAAGTTTTAATGCGGCTGCTTCGCCGTCACCCACTTCAATCCAAAGAAAAAAACCTGCCTCGGGGGAATTATATCCCGACACTCCGGCAAAAATTTCATCCGCCATTTGAAATTTTTCAGCATAAAGCGCGCGGTTTTCGATCACATGCGCTTCATCTGCCCAAACTTTTGTTGCTGCACGCTGCAACGGCAATGGCAGCGGCGCGCCGGCATAGGTGCGCAATTGCTTTAGCCGTGCGATGCTGCGCGGTCCTGATGCGGCAAACCCCGATCTAAGCCCGGCGAGGTTTGAACGCTTTGACAGGGAATGAAATACCACAACCCGCTCTGGATCAGCGCCAAACTCTGCCGCCATCTGCAGCCCACCAACCGGCGGCGTATCCCGGTATATTTCACTGTAGCATTCATCTGCAAAAATTTGAAAATCATGCTTTTCGGCCAAACCAAGCAAATCCTGCCAATAGGCGCGGCTGGCCACTGCGCCTTGCGGGTTTGAGGGCGAGCAGAGATAGGCAATGGCTGTGCGCTCCAACACCTCAGGCGGCAGGGCGGTATAATCGGGCAAAAATCCACTTTCTGCGGTGGCCGGTACAAAAACCGGCTCTGCGCCAATTGAAAGCGCAGCAACCATATAGACCTGATAAAACGGATTGGGGATTAAAATCACCGGCGGTTTGCCACCCATCGTTTCGGGGCAAAGCGCCATCGCGGCGTTATAAAGCCCCTCTCGGGTGCCGTTGAGTGCCACGATCTGCTCAGCGGAGTTTACCGCGGCACCGTAACGCGTTTGCAGCCATGTGGCGATCGACTGCAGTAACTCGGGGCTGCCCTCGTTCGGCGGGTATCTGTTAAACTCGGCCGAGTGCTCGGCAATTACATCGGCCACCCACGCCGGAAAGGCATGCTTTGGCTCGCCGATGGTCATATGCAAAACATCACCACCCGGCGCATGCTGATCAAGCAAAGCGCGCAGACGCGGAAACGCATAAGCCGGTAGGTTCGAAAACCGCTCAGGAAACATTTTTTAGCCTCAAAGTTCGGGATCATAACGCCCCGATTGCTTTTAGAATAACCAAGCTAGGCTGCTACGTCTACAAAAACGCACCAAAAAAAGGGCTTTCTATAAGAAATTGTCGCAAAAATCCCATGAAATTCGATGATTTAGGGGGTTTTTAGTTTTTCAAAGCAGTCTCGGCCGCTGCGCTAAGCCGTAAAAGCCGGTTTTCTTCACCCGGACCGGCCATCAACATCAGCCCGCAACTTGGCGTGCCAGTGGGCAATGTTACGGCACATAGCCCCATCAGATTACCGATCCGCGTATTGCGCAGGGCCAACAGGTTTTCAGTAACATAATAGGTTTCATCGCTCAAAAGCCGCTGTGCATCCGGCGGCAAAATGGGTGCAGTGGGACATAAAACGGCGTCATATCCGGCGGTTTTTTCTGTATAACTTTGCCGCAACGCGCCCAATTTATGCCAGGCCGCCACATAATCGGCCGCGGTAAATTCAGCGCCGCCGCGAAACCGTTTGAGAATTTCATCAAACATCAGATCCGGCTGGGCCTCGATCACATCTTTCCAAGTGCCATAAGCCTCTGAAGTATACAAAATCGGACTTAGCGGCAGTGCATCACTTACGGCCGGTATTTCAACATTTTCAATGATTGCACCAGCCTCAGCCAACCTCTCAAGTGCGGTTTCAAAACCAATGCGGGGGGCGTCGCGCAGATCATCAAAGGCCGCGGTTCGCAAAACAGCCAGACGTTTTCCACGCAAATTACAGGTTTGCATATCCAGTGCAGGGCGCCCATGCAACGCGGCAAAGAGCAAAGCGGCATCTTCGACAGTTTTGCTCAGCGGGCCGATAGTATCAAAGGATTCACACAGCGGCACAACCCCGTCCAGTGGCAAGCTGCCAGCGGTGGTTTTCAGCCCCACCAAATCATTCCAAGCCGCCGGTATCCGTACCGATCCACCCGTGTCCGATCCTATTGCCGCCGCCGCCAATCCAAATGCCACAGAAGCAGCAGCGCCCGAGGATGATCCCCCGGAAACGGCGCTTGGGTCATTTACGCAAGGCGGGCTTTCGGTCATTGGGTTCAACCCCAAACCGGAAAAGGCCAGTTCAGACATATGGGTTTTGCCGATGCACACCAATCCCATTGCGCTGGCATTACGCAACACTTTTGCGTCGCGCTCGGGGATGCGCCCACGCAGCAATGCGCTGCCAGCTTCGGTGGCACGGCCTGCGGTGTCAAACAGGTCTTTCCAGCTGATCGGCACCCCGTCCAAAGGCGACAGCCGTTGACCAGAGCGGGCCCGGGTCTGGGCAGCGCGCGCTTCGGCCAAGGCACGATCTGGCGTTAGCATGGTAAAAATACGGTGGCTTTGCGGATGGTCTTCGGCCGCATCCAAATAGGTTTGGGTTAGGGCAACCGGATCTAATTTGCCGTGCTGAATTGCCTGTCCCTGCTGCGCAGCTGTCAAATTAACTATAGTATTCATCGCCCATACTCCTTGTGATTGCCGCAGAGGGTAGCGGCATCAAAGCACATGGACAATCCTACAGTTTGACCCATAGTAGATTTATGAACTACGACACAGATATTGCAATTGTTGGCGGCGGTTTAAATGGCGCTATGATGGGTTTGGCCTTGGCAGAGGCCGGTTTTAGTATCACGATCATTGATTCCCTAACGTCAAAATCTCAGCAAGACCCTCAATTTGATGGGCGTTGTTATTCTTTGGCACTGGCTTCCATCCGCTTGATGCAAGCCTTGGGTCTATGGAAAGCGCTCGCCCCAAATGCACAGCCTATTTTAGAGATAAAGGCCGCCGATGGGCGGGCATATTCTAATCCATCCCCGTATTTTTTGCATTTCGACCATCACGAAATAGAAGAAGGCCCCATGGGCCATATGGTGGAAGACCGCCATTTACGCCCGCTTTTGCAACAGCGTTTGCAAAGTGCAGCAAATATCAGCTACCGTGCCGGCCTGTCAGTTTCTGAGATGGCAATAAGCGATACTCACGCCCAGCTGATACTTGATACTCAAGAGATCATCACCACCCGCTTGGTGATCGGTGCAGACGGCCGGCAAAGCCAGACCGCCCAGCGCGCGGGGATCAAACGTACCGGATGGCGGTATGGCCAAACCTCTTTGGTCTGCGCCCTGAGCCATGATACCCCCCATCAGGGCATTGCCTGCCAGTATTTCATGCCCCCCGGCCCGCTTGCCATTCTGCCACTAAAAGGCAACAGATCATCCATTGTATGGACGGAAAGTGACGCCAATGCCGCCACCATCATGGCCATGGATGACAAGGATTATCTGGCGGTTTTGCAACCTCGCATCGGTGACTATCTGGGTAAGATAGAGTTGGCTGGCGCGCGCTATAGCTATCCTCTGGATTTGACCATAGCGCAAAATTATGTCGCGCCGCGGATGGCTTTGGTGGGCGATGCGGCCCATGGGGTTCATCCCATTGCCGGACAGGGGCTCAACCTAGGTCTGCGCGATATCGCCGCGTTGAGTGAGGTGCTCAGTGATGCCCGTCTGCGTGGTGAAGATTTTTCATCTCTGGCCGTTTTACTGCGCTATCAGGAATGGCGCCGGTTTGATACAACCGCACTTGCCCTTGCAACAGATGCGGTTAACAAATTGTTTTCAAATGATAATACTTTACTTCGGACGCTTCGGGATCTGGGCATGGGGGCGATTAACAGAATGCCTACACTGCGTCGTAGTTTTATTCGCGAAGCTGCGGGCCTTACTGGTGAGCTGCCGCGTTTAATGCAATAAAATGTAGTTACTCATCAAGCATTCGGGCTTCGTCAATTAACATAATCGGGATACCATCGCGAATTGGAAACGCCAGTCCGGCAGCTTTCGATACCAACTCTTGGCGATCAGCATCATAGGTCAGCGGATTGTGCGTTTGTGGACAGACCAACGCTTCTAGCATCCGTCGTTCGGCTGTGTCAGAGGGTAGCGCGCTCATTGAAGTCTTTCCTCAGATGATCCGGCACGCAGGCTGTATTCAATCAGCGTGACAAGTGTTTCGCGGCGGGTGACAAGCGAAGGCGCCTCAAGCAAAGCCTGCTTATCTTCGGTGTTAAAATCAAGCAGCATCGACAGAGAATTAATCAGCAATTCATCATCCGCGTCACGCAGGGTTTCCCAATCGGTTGATAGCTCTCGTTGCTCAAAATACCGAGATAGTAATTTGAAAAACTCATCGCGATTAAAATCAGGGTCTTTTTCTGTAACAGAGCGATCCCTGTCAAACCCGGTCCAGCTGGCTTCGAATTTACGGTAGGGGGTGAAGCCTGTAATTTCTTTGCCCAAGCGATAACGGCTAATGCCTGTCAGTGTCACCATATACCGGCCATCTTCGGTTTCAGAAAACTGCGTTAGCCGGCCGGCGCAACCGATAGATTGCATGCGCTCAGTTCCGTTTTGTTCACTGGGCTGGATCATCCCGATCAACCGATCCGGGGTTTTGAGCACATCCTCGATCATCGCCAGATAGCGTGGCTCGAATATGTGCAATGGCAAGCGTGAGCGCGGCAGCAGCAAAGCCCCGGGTAAGGGGAATACTGGGATAACATCTGGCAAGTCAGTTTGATGTGTCATAATCGAATGATAGCACCGCAACGCGTTCAGGCAAATATCATTGAGCTTAATTTACGTCTGCCGTTCAATACTATTGGGTCATTGGGCTTTAAAGCATCAAAAATAGTGAACAATTGGGCCTTGGCGGCGCCGTCGTTCCACTCCTTGTCGCGGCCAAATAAATCCAACAATTCATCGACCGCCGCTTCGGCCTGACCACCAGCATAAAGTGCTTGGGCATAATCCAGCCGTGCTTGGTGATCATTTGGATCAGCCTCTAGCGCCGCCTGTAAATCCCCCAGAGGGCCAGCGTTTTGGGCTTGTTTGGCAAGTTCAAGCTGGGCAAAGGCAGCCTCAAGTTCAGGGGTTTCTGCAATTTCGGCCGGCGCCCCGTTTAAGGTGGCCTCAGCTTCGTCCAGATTGTCCAGAGCTATGAGCGCACGCACCAACCCGCCATAAGCGCCCGCATGGGCAGGTTCTTCGCCAAGGATGGCCTGAAAGGTTTGTGCGGCATCCTCGGCTTGACCATCGGTTAGCATTTCCTCGGCCGCTTCAACCGCATCGTCCAATCCGCCGTCCGCAGCACCGCCGCCAGCGGCAACAACACGGTCGACAAAGGCTTTAATTTCGGATTCGGGCACCGCGCCCTGAAAACCATCAATTGGCTGTCCCTGCCAAAAGGCATAAACCGTTGGAATGGACTGCACCCGCAATTGGCCTGCGATGCCCTGATTTTCATCCACATTCACCTTGGCCATTTTCACCGCGCCCTTTGCAGCGATCACAGCCTTTTCCAATTGCGGACCCAAGGTCTTGCAAGGGCCGCACCATGGGGCCCAGAAATCAACAATGACCGGAATGGTTTGGCTCGCCTCGACCACATCGGCCATAAAGCTGGCCTCTGTTACGTCATTAACAAGTCCGTCTGCAGAGGGAGCAGGAGTTTGGCCCAATTCGATCATGATTTTTCCTCGCGAGTCATTAGCTAATGCCTATATGGCGTGTCTGTGGTGAAATTCAAAGGTCAAAACTGGCAAAAACCGGTGCATGATCGCTTGGCTGTTCCCACCCGCGCACATCACGCAGAACACGCGAGGAATGCGCGGCCGCAGAAATATCATCCGTTGCCCAGATATGATCAAGCCGCCGGCCTTTGTCGGCGCTGTCCCAGTCACGGGCACGGTACGACCACCAGCTATAAAGCCGCCCGTCCGGAATGTCCTGCCGGGTGATATCAACCCACTTGCCCGCCGCTTGTGTTTCGGCCAAATGGTCAACTTCAACCGGCGTGTGGCTCACCACTTTCAACAGCTTTTTGTGATCCCAGACATCATCTTCGCGCGGTGCAATGTTCAAATCGCCCACAAGAATGGATTTTTGGGGGGCTTCAGCATGAAACCAGTCGCGCATTCCGGTCAGGTAGTCGAGTTTCTGGCCAAACTTTTCGTTGACTTCCCGGTCAGCCACATCGCCGCCAGCAGGGACATAAAAATTATGAATGGTCACACCGTTTTCCAGCTGTCCAGCGATATGGCGGGCATGTCCGAGGGCGGCAAAATCCTGCGATCCGGCCTCGGTGATGGGCAGCCGCGACAGGATCGCAACGCCATTATACCCCTTTTGTCCGCGCGCCACCATGTAAGGATAGCCCGCTGCGGCAAACACCTCGGCCGGGATTTTGTCGACCGGCGATTTACATTCTTGCAGGCATAAAACATCAGGGCCTTCGTCGCGCAGAAGTTTAGTGACCAAAGCGGCGCGCAGCCGGACCGAGTTGATATTCCAAGTGGCAATGGTAAAGGGCAATTTCATTTTTCCTTATAACGGTGGATGCCTGCCCCTATCATATAATTTTTTCCAAGTGTAGGGCGCTTAGCGCCCGCCACTGTAACTAATCACTTCAAATTCGACCCCTGCGTCATCGTAAAAATATAATCGCCGCCCCGGTTCGTAATCAGCGTGTGATATGGGCTTGAAGCCCGCGTTTATGACCCTTTCTTCGGTCTCATCAAGGCTATCCACCACAACACCAATATGATTGAGGCCGCCCTTTCGGCTATATGTATCACCCGCTGGCTTTAGATTCTTGCTAGGCCTGTAAAGCGCAAGATATCTAGCGTCATCACCAACATGCATGGTGAAACCTGTTTCTAAAGCAGGGCCTTGCCAGCGGATTTTCCAGCCGAATAC
>ERZ1049444.1072-NODE-1072-length-21923-cov-5.934608_pt1 | contig 21923 bp, 9 predicted proteins | sample MGYA00383101_ERZ1049444 | MGnify/ENA primary metagenome ERZ1049444 (study PRJEB29581, sample SAMEA5548371) | metagenome | biome: marine; feature: coastal; material: water | depth 50 m | study: Short-term variability in the microbial, nano- and picoplankton...
TCACTGCTAACAATGGAAACAATCTCACCATTAACAATCATTTCCAATGTACTGTGACTGGCATTTGCAGTATCAATTCTAGTACGTGCAACAAATCGGGTTGATCCTGCAGGACTGCTAATTATTTGCCATGCACTGTTATAATACATGTATAATTGGCCGTTATCAGTGTCTAACCACATATGACCGTCTGTTTCGCCAACACCATTGGGTTCGGCACTTTGTACGGTCATACTGCTGATACTTTTCCAGTTTCCACTGTTTCCCTGTGTGTCGTCAAAATATTTCATACAATTATTTGTACTATCATACCAAAGTTGCCCTTCACTTGGGCGACTTGGCGCTGTTCCCCCAGCAAAGTTTTCTAGCAGATGTAAAAAGTCTTCTGCTACAACTTCACCATAACGACTGTAGTTCTTACCAATTAACTTGAGGTCTGTGGTTGTATCTACTGTTCCGTCATTGACAAGGATTGCTGTTTTTGTTCCGTCTGTATAATCTACTGTATATGCCATGTCTTATGATCCTGCTGTAATTCTAATTGTATATATGATTTGAATTTTACGGTTTGCACTCTTCTGTACGGGATGAAAAATAACATGAGTTAAATATACGCCTCCCGGAGTCTTTAACCCCAATTCATCAAAAATGTAATTTCCGGTTAGGTTAGCAGCATTATCTAATGCGTCCTGACCGCTTGGCTCATTGTAGCCAAGTGTACTAGTGATAACGATATCACTGTAAGTGTTACCGCCAGTGTGTAACACAACCATATTATTATCAGCATCTGCAATCGCAGTATTTGCAATGCCTTTGCTGTATGTTTCGTTAAACAATTGCCCAGTAGCACTGTTTGTATTTGTTGCTTGATAAGTTACTACACCAGTAGCATCAACATTAACACCGCCATTGCCAAAGCCCATCTGTAATACATTAAATGTATTTCCTGTTGTGCCGTCACCATCGGTCAACATAGCCAAAAGATGCGCAATAGCAACACTCATGTTTTCATAGTTAATGGCATTACGTTTATTTACAAATACTTCACCTGATTCAGGGTCCTGAATCTTAATGTGTCCTGTAACACCTAAGCCTGTTTTTTCAATTTCTTGTAACTGATGCATGTTTCTAATTTCCTATTATACTTATTTATGCGTTTTATAATATTAGTATTTTATCCGTTCTGATATACAAACTTGGCCTCACTACTATTACCAGTTGCGTCAGTTATACTTTTTCCAAAGTCATTAAATGCTGGTTGTAGTTGCTGTCCATAGTCCTGAAGCTCGTCTAGTGCTGGTATACGTACCGGAGGACCTGCTTCGTACACAATATCACCATTACTGTGTGCTGTACTGCCAGTGCCACCCGTACCTCGAACACAATTCATTAATGTATCGTTTTCAATATGTGTATATGTAATACGTTCATTTCCAATCCATACTACACCCAATTGATCTGGCGTTGCAGTGTACAATGTTTTATTATACAACGCTGATCCGCTTGTTACTGGAATCGACGTTGATGTAACTGTGATATCACTACTTAAAGTAGTATTAGTATTAATTACCACTGCTTCAGTTTCACGGTTACTATCCACAAACATTCTAAATCGTTTAGTATTTGCGTCTTCAGTACTACCGCTGGTGTTTGTTGTAACACGCAATTCCAATGCTTCATCAAAATATGCTGGATATAGTTCTGTACCGTGTCCGGCGTACTGTGGTCGTAAGAACCCTTGAGTTGCGTATATATCAGTAAACTCACTATTACTGCCGTCAAGACTAATATTGTTGTCATCCGCTGTTATTGTAGTATTACTTACGTCTGCTCCACTTGCTGTTTCTTGTGTTGTAAACAAACTAGAATCTGTGTTTGCACCGATTGCCCAGTTTTCACCACCGTGTAGTATTACACCGTCGAATCCAGTATTTGCGTGAGCATCCAGTTTTTCTGTAATGGTAATTCCATACATAATCTCCTGTGCCGTTACTGTCATTGATTCCATTTTGTCACGCTGAGTATACAAATTACGCAACTTTGTATGGAACGGTTTAATATCATTGATGTAATCAATCACATCATCAATTCTATCAAGCTCAAACAGTTTGGTATTCTTGTCTAGACTGTGTTTAATCACTGCTTTAATATACGTTGATTTAAACGCCCAGTCAAGATTATTCTGCTCACTATTGATATAATTTAGCATTGTAAACCACATATCAGCATATAATGGCTGGAATTGCCCTACAAAAATGTCAAGTCTTAAAGTATCTAGTATCTCACCCAACATTGCACCAGGATCATGATCCCACAGTGTAAAGTCCCAATTGCCAGTATCCCAACCAAAATCTTCTTTATTGTAGTTCCAAAGTAAACTTCTGAATTGTATTGTGGCTTTTTCTTTATACTGTAGTTCCCAAGTTGTTCCGTTGTATCTAAACACTTGTTCTCTGTTAACACCATCGCTATCTTGGCTAGTTAATACTTTTGCAGTTTCACCAACTATACCAGGAACTAGACCTAGTTCACTTCGTAGTGATATAATTCTATCAGTATCTTGTCCTACTACAAATCCAGGCACCATCCAATCAGTAAACAACCAATAGTCAGTAATGTTATATGCATGTGTTCCACTAATAATCGTTGAGCTTAATACTTTATCCCAATCTTTAACAGAGTCAACTAAGTTTACGTTAATTAGCTGACGGTTTAGTTTATCCACCAGCACTCGTCTGGCCTCAGGCAAATATTTGATCCAACTTTGTCTTGGACGTATCATATTACCGTATTGTGCCAGTGGGTGTAGGTCTGTATCCGGCACTGGGTTTGGATATGGTATTTCAACAGTTAGTTGATTAATATTAGTATCTGTAACATCAGGGTTTACTATTCCATCAAATATTTGACTCCAAGTATTTCCTGAATCAGTGACTGGATCGTTGCCAGTATTGGAAGTTGATGCACGATAAAAGTTTCCATTTGAAGTTTGTACCAGCGTTCCAGAAGCATATGTTACTGAATTATTCCACACACTGTAAACTTCTGTAACTGTATTTTTATCAAAACTTGCAATGCTATCACGCAATCCCATGTGTAACCATTCTGGAATTACGGTACTGGGATCTCCCTCAGCAACCAAGACATATTCCCGATGTAAGTCAACATCACCATTAGCAAAGTTTAGTTGCAATGCAATTTCATCGTCGGTGATAAATGTCTCTAAGTTACTTACCATAATACTATTTTGTTCATTCACATTGAGATTACTACCACTTGCTGCTACCCAGGTATAGCCAAATGCACCCGGGTTTATAAGAATATTAGTTAGTTGAGAAGTTGTAAACTGACGTCCTTCCCCCACCTTTGTTATTTTGTCCTTGACCCAGAAGTAATAATATGTTTCTTCAGTTTCAGACTCACTATTATATTCAGTGAGCTCAGTCCAATAATATACCGTATCGCCAAATTCGCCATCACGTGTATAAGGCACGCCACTTAACTCTACACCATCTATTACGGTTCCGGCACGTACTTCATCAGTATACTCGTCTGGTGTTACATTACTTTTTGTCCATTCGTAAATATCAATACTACTAGTAGGGAATAGTGTTGCCCATCGTCCCTGTTTGTATGAAATACCACCTTGTTCATAGTCATAGTATACAGCGTTGCTTATATCCCACCAGGTAGAACCAACATACTGTTCGTCCCAGAAGTTAACATCACTAACTGCGTAATATGGATCAGTAGTGTTTGTATAATTAGCAGAATCAAATGCCATTTTATATGACAGTTCTTTATCTACTGCACCAGGTATTATACCAGCCAATGGGTGGTATACTTCCATTGTTTGTGTGGTCTGTTGTGTTTTTGTATTGTACAAGCGGGCATTTTTAATTTTAGTATTATCTATACGTCGGACCTGATCTCTTATCTTTTTAAACTCAACACCATTGTCACCCTGTGCAACTTGATACACTGCTCCAATTTTAGTACTGTCGCCATCGACAATTACATTGTCTACATATGCTAGCATACCCACGCGCCAGCCTTTAAGTGCATTGTAATACTTGGGGTCAGTTAATGAGTTTGTTAGGTCTACGTTTGTATTAAATCGTGTTGGCCGTAAGCTAAGTAGTTTACCTCCTGAACCTTTTTGTTCAATATATTTGTCTATATAAAAGTGATTATCATCTTCAGTTCCAGTAACTTGGTGTATACCATCTGCACTCGGAGAACACACACTGTTGATAATAACTACGTAATCACCTACAGACAAGTTATGATTTGCAGTTGTTCCGATCAATGCATCATCACCTGTACGGTTACCAGCACATATTTCAGCAATTTCAAAATCATAGTCAAATGATTGATACACATTGTATCCACTGGTTTTACTACTTCGATTCTCTGAAGTGGTCCCCAAATTATCCAAAACCCATATACTTAATTCAGCATTTACTGGGTCTTGAATTTGATCCCAGTCGCTAATATTGAATGTATTGATAACTGTTGTATCTGCTGCACGTGTTCCAGCAGTTAATCCAATTTCAATATTAGCAGTTCCATCACCAATTACTATTTCGTCGTTAGTACTGGTTAAAATTAAGTTGTTGTTAATATTAGACGCCTGTACTCCACTAATTGATACTGCATTAATTTGATCTACAATGTCAGAGATTAGTGAATTAGTGACTGATGTAGTAACAGTAGTTGTTGCATTAGTAACTCCAATACCAATTCCAACACTACTGTTGGCTGTGCCTGAACCAATAGATATGGTTTGGTTTGTACTTTGAATGCGTAACTGTGTGCCATTTACTGATGCACTTACTCCAGTAACGGCAGCGTCATTTATTTCTTGTATAATTTCATTAAGATCAAGTGTGCCGCCACTTACTACAATTGTTGTTTGTGAGTCGAACACTTGGCTGTTTGTACTAAATCCTACTTCAGTATTACTGCCCGCACTGCCTATTACTAAAGTAGAATCTCCAGCACTTGCTACTTTTGTAATTACCAATTGATTGTTACTATTTTTACTTGGAGTAATAGTAGAATTGCCAGCACTGATCAATGAGCTTTGAATTTCAACAATTATGTCATCAATATCAAATACACGCGGCACTGTGGTATTCACTGTGGCAACAGTTGAACTAGTTAGTATGCTTCCACCAATTTTTACAAATACTGCAAAATCATCCATGTATGTACCAGATGACAGTGCATTTACTGATGTATTTCTATCACCAGTTGTTGGTAAACTGCTAGTAGTATAACTTTGGTTTGTACATGCATTAACAATATCAATATCGTTTTGTAGTAATGCTGTCATCTCAGTAACATATCCAGCATTAGCGCCAGTTAATTCAGTATCCAAGTAAGGTATATTTAATCCACTGTTAGCAAATGCCCCAGTATAATAGTCTCCAATCCATGTGGTCCATGCACTGCTGCCTTCAATTACAGTATATGCTACACGCAAATCTTCCAGTGCGTTGATTCTAGCAACTGCTACAGTATTTTCATTTGCATTTGTAACAAACGCTGGTGAAAATCCTTGTTCTAATGCACTTAGCGCACTAATATTGGTTGTAATACTACTAGTTTGTACAAAATCAACAAACATACCATCAATAAGTAACCCTTCACCAACATTACCGGTAATGATGGGATTGCCAACTGTGCCAGTTACTTCAATTGGTGAATAATTTGTTATAGTTTCAGTTTTATCTAACACTATGGTTGCCCCGTCAATAATAAGTGTGGTATTATTAGCGGCGGTTGGGTTATTAACTGACCCATCAATAGTAATAGCATCATATGAAGTAGATGTACTTGTCTTATTAAATGTAATTGTTGTACCGTCAATTATTACAGTATCTCCACTGGGTACACTAGGAAAAATTACACTACCACGCAGATTAATTGTATTACTAATACTAGTTAATCCAGTGGTTTCAATATTTAACTGATATACTTTGCCTTCTTCGCGTACTATGTCACCTTTTTTGTAGGCAACCACTGCACTCCAATTGGATATTCTAGCATAGTCTGCAAAAATATTATATGCACTACCAACATCGTCAATACTTTTTAATTCATGCTTGGCTTCACCAGCTAGTGGTAATCCAGCGGCCGGTAGGAAATTTTCAAACTCTTTACCAGCAGTAACACTATTGCCGTTGTTGAATTCTATTGGTAACAATTCAAAAGGCTTGGTCAAATCACCAGTAATTAGCCCTGTACTCCCACTGTGGTAATCTATAATTATATCTCCCAGGGAGTCACTTACATAATTGCTATTGAATCTAATTGCTTGTGGGTTAGTTTTAATTAAATTACTATCCAGTTGAACTTCGATAGGATTGCGCTTCTGAATATCGCCATAATCCCCCAAGCGTATCATCCACTCCTCATATGTATTGTGTTCTGGATTAGTACCAAATAAATTTTGATTGCGCATAAACGCATCAAGTGCTATAGTAGTACCTTTCATTTTACGTTGACCTTTGCCAAAGTTGTATGCGGCATTGTCTTCAATAAATGTGTTGGTTAAATAACTTCCCTCAATATACCCAGTGTTAAATCTTGCCGTTTGTCTAGTACCTTGATTGAGTGTTTTACTATCGCTATTGATATTATCACGTTCAACTTCACGCACACTTGTTTCCAAGTTACTCATAATACCATCTGATTTAACCAAATATCCTGGCGCTTCAAGACGCCCGTTCCAGTTACGTGTGCGTTCGCCTTCTAGTTTAACACGTGTATGTGTAACACCAGTTACTGGATCATGTGTAATATCATTAAACTGGCTAAGGTTGTTTAGTGTAATAATATGTTCGTATTCAACAATGTTTACATTGAATCCAAATAGATGTTTAGTAGTATCCTTTAAACTAAATTCAGTTGTTGTATCGTTACGCAAAACCAACATTTGACTTGGTTTAATTTGTTTGTTGTCACTGTTGATAATATTAGCAGTTCCATCATAGTTGTAACCAACATAGTCCACATACCCAACTGATCCCTGAGTAAACTCCAGTGTTGTTGACATACCATTAATTTTTAATGGATCAGGCTGAGCGGCCAAACTCCATTCCATTGCTGCACGAGCATCCTGGAACCAACGCTCCTCAACTCCGAATCCTTGACTTTCGTAATATTCACCAAGTCCAAGTATAAAGTTAAAAAGATCTTGCCGTTTAAGGAATGTATACCCATATGAATACTTTACAGTGTTGTTTTTATATTTTTTAAATCGCTTGACATCCAAGTTGCCAATATCTATCCTAGTAAATGCCCCGCCTTCACTTACTGGGAAAACAGTAAATGTTCTATCTGTGTTGTTAAATCCAGTCACTGTGTATCCATCAACACTTTTTTGTATTGTAATACCAGAGTAGAATATATTCCTGACAGGCGAACTTTTAGTTAGTACAATACTAAAATCTGGTTTTGGAATTTCCACCGGACCTTTCTGGTAACTACTATCCAATAATACTGTAATGATATTCTTATCAGTATATCCTCCAACTTGTATCATTAGTTCACTTTTTAAGTTGGCAAGTGATTGAATAATTGTGTCAGGAGTTATACTAAACGTGCTTGCCCATTCCACTACCAAGTTATTGAACCCTAGTATTACAGGGCGTAAACGTTCAGTAAATCCGCTGGCTTCAGCACCACTTGCACCAATTGGCCCGTTAACCGTCAATCTAACATTGTCAATATATCCAGCAATTGCAGATGTTACTGCTATTGACATAACTTTACCTGCGCTTACTCTCACAGCATATTCAGTAGACCCAAACTTAGTATTACTGGTTGCAACACTAGTACTATTATTATATCCACTACCAGTTGAGTCTACAACTACACTAGTAATTGTTTTGTTGTCAACCAGTTGCTGATGCATGTGTGTGTTTTGTAGGTTACTTCTAATTCTGTCTGAAGTGACTACTAGTTGTTTTTGTTTTGTATTCAGTGTACTAACAGCACTAACATTGTTTAGTCTATAAAAGTTTTCAAATGTACGAAATGGTTTAAATAATAATGCACATTCGGCCAAAGCAAATGAGTGTAAACTTGTTGATCGCCAAATATCCTCAATTGGTCCCCAATCATTAAACTGCAAGTTTTTAGTTTGCTCAATTGTAGTAGGGGTAGTAACTACGCCCGCAGTAACTGGCCCATTAAGTACACCAGCACTAGTTACAAGTGTATTGTTATCCCAATCATATGCGCTACGGTTATATGCAATATCAGTGGTACGATTAGCCAATGTTGGATTGCCAACTTCGCCAACTTTTAAACTTTTAATTAGTTCTGCACGTTTGGCAACATCAGTCCAGCTATAGTTTGCGTCCCACCATGATGGCTTAATGCGGTGACCCAGCATTTCCCATGGATGAGTGTGTGGGCGAGTTGTGCCGAAATAGTAAGAGTATATCCCTTTCCAGCCGCCAATATTGGGACCAACGCTTGCGTAGTTCCAAGTAAATTCATTACTAGCACTGTGATATGATGCACTGTTAAATCCCACTAAACCATTTTTAACTGCATAAACATTATACCAGTCGTCAAGTACATCTGCCATTTCAGTCCAGATATTGCTTGTTGTGTAATTAGCGTTTGGTAATACATCAGTAATCTCTCTGGTCAAGTCATAATGTGTGTTGACAAGTCCACTAGTAAACCTATATTCTAATTCTAGTAAACATGCTGTAACGATGTCAAAATTGGCATCTGTCATGTCATAAAATTCAGTACCAACACATGTATGCTGACTGTTATCATGTCCGTATAATATTCCACCAACAACTTCAACAGTACTGGGTCGCATTAGTCCAAGTTTAACAACACTTGGCGGCACATAACTATATCCAGTAAAATCATGCCAGTGTATTTCCAATTGTGCAGGTGTTGAATTACTATCAAGAGTTGCAGCAGTGGTCAGTGTAAGTTCATCAATATCAAGTGTATAGTCTTGACCTCGCTGTAGTGGGCGCCATACATAATCGCTTCCATTATAATCTTTTAAGTACACATAAACATGGTTATGACTTTCATTAAAGATATTGACATTATTGTTCGTATAAAATATAGTTGTTGTATCAGTAATGTTTATAGTTTGTTTACTACTACTGTTGTAATAGACCATATCACTTTTACTGTAATTAAACGTAAGATTTTTACCAATGTTAATCTCAGTTAGTGCAGTATCAACAATACTACGAACTGTGTCTGTAGACAGACTGGTATCCCACAACTGTTTTACTTTTGTTTTAAAGTATCCTTTAAAGTCATGATAGTCATTACCGTTTTTGCGTAGTGCATTGATGGGATTAGTGTATGGATTGTTCAGTAAGTAACTGTACTTCATTGGGCTAGCTACTTGTTGACGTATAGTTCCGCCACTACCTGCAGTATTAAAAATCTTGTGTATATTGTTTTCGCCCAGTGGATCTCCAGTAAAGCCAATTGTGCGATGTATCTGATCATTATAATGATTTGATATATTACTAAAACTAATTGTGCTTAATGATTCGTTAATTGGGTTATACTTAAATCCAGGTGCTGTATCAAACACATGTTGCGCTGTGTTGATATTTCTAGTATTAACAATGTATTCAACTTCATATACATCATGCTCAACAGCCGCTGAAGTCATAGTGACACTGGTCCCACTCACAATGTAGTCAGTAGTTTCCTTGAGAATATCACCATTTTTAAGCACAGTCAGTTGCTTATGATTATTATTGTTTATAAAAATACGACCAGCAAATATTGGTGTTGCCGGTGCATTTCCATTGGATAGGTACCCACTGCCAGCATATGCAGTATACTGGTCAGCATCCATATAATATGCTGTGCTGTATGCATAGTTAGCACCAAATGTAACAACCATATCATTACCAGTGGTTGTTATTGTAATATTTGAATCTAACGCACCATATGGGTTAGTTATTTTAAATTGTTTGTTGGTTGCTGGTAATGCTTGCTTGAATGTATATGCAATGTCACTTTGTAATGTTAAGTTTGGATTAGTCTCACCATACTCAACAATGTCATGAATCATAACATTACTAATTCGGTAACCGTTTGAGTTATGCTCTACCCAAAACTCTGGATTAATTTCCAAGTCCGACCCAGCTAGTTCAAATTTTACAACTTCATCTGCTGTTGCAATGTGTGTTTGAATTAATGGAGTTCGTTGGTTTCCATGTAATTGAGACCAGCCGTTGAGATATGCGTTATTAACAATATCTTTAGCAAAGTAGTACCCATCAATCTCTCTTGCATTTGCATCACCAACATCTGTTTGATACCGTTTGGTGTTTAATGTCATTACAAAATTAATATCATTATTATTGTTTTGTGTGTTATACTTGGGAGCAAAACCAAGTTCAGGATCTACTACACCAGCAGTATTGATTTCGTATTCAAAAAACTTATCGCCAGTATAATCATCATTTTGATATGTGTCTATTTTTAAGCCATTGTCATCATATAGTTCAAATAAAGGAGAATCGCCACGGCTTTGCTTTTGTTGTCCATTGCGCCAGCCACTTCCATCCCAGTATAACTCAATACCCAGATATCCATCTGATCCGTGTAGTACAAGTACTTTATCTAACAATGTATAACTGTTGGGAGCATGCACTTCAGTAAACGCAATACTAGTTTCTACGCCACTTACTTGATATATCCCATTGCTATAAACACCGCCATTTAATATCAATACATAATCATCATTGGCCAAGCCAATTTCAGCATTGGTATATACTGTTTGGCCAATTACACTAACACTGGGGTCAACATCTACAAGTACATGATTTATATTTTTAATTAATCGTTGTCCACTATTATATAGTTCAAGATTATCTTCCCAACAAATAATTGGACGTTGTCCGCGATTTTCTGTTGTGTTAAAATCAGTAATAACTAAGTTATTATATTCTACTGTATTACGAATTGCATATATGCTGTACCACTGATTGGCTCGACACCATGGATTCTGATCAACACTACTACGGTCTGCTACTACATATTCCTTTTCAGGCATCATGTAATCACTATAGTCCCATAAGTTGCTGTCCCAACTTTCTAAATCCCAGTCACTTGGTAAACGCGGAGTGTACGGTTGTACATGAAAAAACTGTATATTATCGTTTGCATCAATATGTTCAACCAATTTAATATTGGGCGTACCTATACCTTCAACCCAGTAAGTTACGTCAGCTGAAAATGCACCACTTGAACTGCTTACATTACTGCCGCTAAAAACAACTCGCATACCACTTAATAATTCTAGTGTTTTTCCATTTGTCAACGTTGGTGTTGTGTAGTTACTCAAACGCACAATATTATCGATGTCTATTGGATCACTTGCAGTTGGAGTTATTACACATGGTGGGATATCTTCCATTAGCCAATAATAGTTTCCATAGTTAACAAACATATCTGAGTTTAATGGTAAATCCAGGGTGTATGCCACTTCGGTCGTCAATTGATCAATTTGTGTAGCATCACTACCCACTGTGGAAAGCAGATTTAAAACACTGTTGTATGACAATGCTTCATCAGTACTGATTCCATCTTTATGACTAATGCCCGGTGCTAATTGATTGTTAAGTCTTTGCGCTGATGTTTCAGGATTAAACAAATCCTTGTTATGACGAAAGTCTTTTCCTTTAACACGCCCCCAATATGTATCCAATGTTTCAGTACTACCACTACTCAGTAACTGATCAAGTGTTGTACTTAAAAATCTACGGTTAGTGTCTGTTTGTAAAATTCCTGGCAGGAAATCTGTAACATTACGCTTACCAACAAAAATTTGATCTTCGCCACTTTGTGTGAAGTTTTGTAACTTTTTAGGGTGTGCTGAATACTTTGACATTTATTTTTTCCTTAGGTCGTTAAACGGGTTCTTAGGTTTGTGCCAGTAAAGCTAGCAACAATTTCGATAGTATTTAAGTTGATATCAGGTATAAAGATTTCATCACTGTTTGGTGTTACTTGAAATAAATTACCAAATGCACTATCTTCTTGTATTGGCACAATAACAATACTGCTTATAATACCCAGCAGTTGGTTGTGTACATACGCACTTAACTCAGTAAAGAAGAATGTTTCACCAAACTCCCAATTGTCAACATTAAAAAAGTCAGTTATTGCATTTAATACACGGGTTTTAATTTCTGTTTCAGTTAAGGTTGTACCAGCAACTTTAACCACACGGAAGGTTGCCTGTAAACTAGTTTCAGCAGTATCTCCAAACAATGGCCTATACCTTGCACTTCGATATATTAAGCTGTCACTAATACATTTTTTGTTTTCAATACTGGCGAACTGTGCTTTTAACTCGTCACTGGTTGGTGATTTTGGTATAGTATTTTCTGATCTGTCATTGCTTAACCAATTACGATAGTTTAAATCGTATGAGTTCGTTAACACAAATGTATCGATAATATTACTAATGCTTGGGTCAATTCTTTGCTTACTATCAGCAATTCGTTTCCACTGGAATAACAAATCCTTACGTCCACTAAGTGGACCAGTACTAGCATTGGGATCAATAACCGTATAATCAAATCCATACTCATTGATTGTTTTTGTAGCAACTGTGTCAGTTCCAATTAATTGTTGAAACGCTAACGGATTATCAGGATACAAATTGTTTTCAACACTACTAATGGTTGCAATAATTTTATGATCATCACTGTGTCCATCACTCTCAGTATAATATTTATATCCATAAAAGTTTAAATCATTACCCAAACTGTATGGACTATTATTACTACGGCTGTTTGTTTTAAAGATTCGTATAGTATCACGTGCTGGTTTATTGGTATCAACGTTAAACTTAACATTGCTATTTTGGTTATAGAACCTAACATCATCAGTACTACCAAATATAATACGGAATCTTCTAGTGACTAGTATCCAGCTGTCACTGCTATAACTAATCTTTACAAACCAACTGTTATCTAAATTATTTCCAGTGGTACTACCAGCATAGTCAGTACTGTAATTTGATGCAGAATTAGCTGTGTCTGGTGCTACATTATTAGTGGTAATAATTTTCCACTGGCTGTTACCACTATCAAATCGTAATCCAAAGGTATTTTTTAATGTTAGCTGTTCAACAATTTGTGCTTTTTCAGCAGTGGTAAATTGTGTATTGTATGCAGGGAATATTTGACTAATACGTGCAGAGTTAGGCACTGTTTTGTTTAGTACAATTGCACCAGATCCAGCACTGTCACGACCAATTGGAGTTCCAGTAATATCGTCGATACCTAAACCATCCGCTACAATTTTAGTTACTCTAGCCCATACTTTTTCTGCACTTGTTGCTGTAATTGTGGCAGATGCAAGTGTGCCGCCGCCGCCAGTGATCTCAACTGTTACTGGATTAGTGTACCCTTGTCCACCATTTACAATTGTAATACTTGTTACACTGCCTGCAGTGACCACTGCATTGGCTGTTGCTCCACTGCCGGTTCCTTTGAATGTCACTGTTGGCGTACTAGTATACCCTGAACCTCCATTTGTTATATTGAGTGTGGTTCCGGTTGTACCTAAACTTCCACTGTTATATGGACTTTCAATAAATTCCACAATGCTACCCAGTTTAATTTCGCTAACTGTAGTGCTAGCACTTCTACCAATTCTTTCCACTACACTGTTACGTGTAATATAACCAGTATTACTGGTACCTGGTGTAGTGTTTACTTGGTTCCACTGGAAACTTGCAGAATCACTACTAAATGCAACATTTATCGGATCATACTTTTGATAAAACAGGTTGATAGTTTCAGGGTTACTGATTAGATTAGCAATATACTTGTCAAATATTTGATTTTCAGTTAAGTTAGTGGGCAAACTTAATGTAGTTCTGTTTAATGTATTTTCACTGTACATATATCCATCGTCAGCAACTATGTTAACATTTTGATACTGTGCAGTGGGGTCGTTAATATCAATAAATCTGCTGTGCCCACTGTGTGTTCGGTTTACACTTTTAATCTTACGAACATTATTCCCAACTGTCAGTGGAAGCACACTATAATCTTGGGCAGTTACCATACGATTTTGTGACTCAAATACTCTTCCGGCATTTGTTTTTATACTAGTAACAGTTTCACGAATACTAGCATTGCTTACTGCTTGTTGTAATTCAGCATTAAAGCTAGCAGTGTATACATTACCGTCACTTGCCTGGTAATCAAAACTAAATGCAACAGTACCAACATCATCTGGATTTAACGTATAGCTACTGTTTAAACTTGTACGATACCAAATGCGCAAAATGCCACGCGGAACATCAGCAAAGATACCATCGCCAAAATTAACACTAATACTATCGGTGTCTTGTGTTTTAACACTGAACAGTGTTCTTACTTTATTCTGTATAGCACTAAAGATTGCACTAACACCAAACGTAGCGTCTGTTTTAGTCCAATTGGCCAACACTTGGCCGTCTGCATCTACATTTTGTACCCATACATCCTGGTTATTAATATTTGAACTGTTAACTGCTAGACTTAAATTGCTTATCGCACTGTCAGCAGTATAGTCAGTAAACTGTAGTGTTCCTTGTTTAAATCCAAGAAAGAATCCTGTATTAGCACTTGCAATACCTTGGTTGTCGTTTTTGTATACAAAGTTGAAAGCTGAATCAGGTGTTGGACTAGGCTCACTAAGTACACCTTCAGGATCAATATACTGATTTATTATTTCAAATGGTTGGGATTTTCCGTTAACGTCTGCTTGGAACGGGAACGTGATGTTTTGGCCTTCAGCAATATTTGTGCCGTATACATCATTTTTAATTCCATCAATTGTTTTACTTGCACCGGGTTTACCAAATTGGTTAGTACTAGAAAAAATTTCATTCATTATCAAAATAAAATTTTGGTAACTGTTTGAATCCAAGTCGTCAATGAATTCAATTACTCTTCCTTTAAGGCTTTTGCCAGCGACATCAAATACGTTTTGTGTTGTTTTTACGGAGACAACTTTGATCAATCCTCGAGCTGCTAAAGCTCTAGCTGGGTTATATCCCAAAAAGTCTGCAATACGCAAAACGCTGGCACGGCGCTCTGCTGTACTTAAAAAGTTTTCTCTACTTGCTAAATCTACACGGAACGCTAGGTTGTGTCCCATAAATGCAAGCATTTCAATCAATGCTACAAATTCACTTGAACTAATCCAGTCATTGTAGTTTTCTGGATAATTGTCTCTAATATAATCAACCATCGCACTACGAATCGTATCGTAATCATATGCCTGGAAGTTTGCCTGTGCAAAGCTATCGTAGACTACTGTAAAGTCTTCCGCAGCAAAGAGATTCCGTTGGCGTATAGATTGTGCCATTAATTATTCTCCTTCATTTTACGTTCTGCCCACCATTTTTTCATAGCGAGCTTATGTTTTTCTGATGTGCCTGATCGACCATATATGTATTATTAGTTTCCGGATGTCTTAATTCATATACGTAATATCTGTTAGATTGGGCCATTATAAGTTCTCTTCTTCCGTTTCAGCTGTAAACTGTAAATATAGTTCATCCACTGTTGCTGTATCTCTGTAGGTTAAGTTAACCACACATGTGATACTGTGTACATCCACCTGTACATCTAAATTATTCAATATCCATCTAGGATCATTGTTAATAATGTCTCTTACATCATCTTCCACTAAATCAATAACAATATCGTCCAGTGGCTCAAACACCAAATCTGGTAGTATACTACCAAATTCAGGTCGACCAAGTCTCTCGCCTTTTCTTGTGTAAAAATGATTCATTAGATCACGCTTGGCAATTGCAATGTCTTCCAATACAACATTACCAAAACGTACATCTACTGTGCTATAACCTTTAAATTTCGCCATACTACTATTTATAACTTTAATAAACAGGTGTTTTAATAGTTAATAAATCATCAGGCCAATTTAAGAATTCCTGCCAAGCTGGATCAGGAATAGTTAGTTTGTAACATTTACTTTGCTGATATATCTGATACCAGGTTGGGCGTATTGGCGGCCGCATAGGAGTTATGTCTCGCCGGCTTCCCTTTTTACCATTGCAGTGTTTACATGCAGCTACCATGTTTTGCCATGTGCTTTTGCCGCCATGTAATCGTGGAATAACATGATCAAATGTTAATTCATGATGGTAAAACTTAACTCCACAGTACTGGCACCTGTAGTCGTCCCTGATAAACAAGTTACGCCTACTGAGTGATGCATGTGATTTGCGTTTATGATAGTGTTTTGCCACAATAATACTGGGCACATCAAACTCTATACTGGGAGACCTAACCTTCCAGTTGTCGTGTGTTTTAAAGATGTAGATACTGTCTTTATAGTAGGCGCTTATGCTTTCTTTCCAACTGAGTGTGCTTAGTGGGCTTAACTCCATAGGTTGAAAGTCAGCATTAAGCAAAAGAGTGCTTGCCATACTGTTATTCCTTTGTTATGGGTATTTATAAGATTTATAGTTGGCCGAATTGGGCAATTAGCTCTCGTTGACGCAGGTTGGACATGCCAGGTATAAATGCTGTAGTCTGTCTATAGTATCCTGTTTCACACTGTCGTTTGCTGAGTTCAGTGTTAATGATTCCGCCAGTATATTGATTTAGTGCATATGATATACCTTCGTTACGCAAAAATATTCTATCCTTACTGGTAGTATAATCAGCTAATTGTAATACTCTAGCTTCAGCTCTGCGCATTGTGGGGTTCACTTTGCCGTCTGCAATCATATCAGCTGCCAATAACCAACGTTGATTTAAAATTGCAGTAAGTACATCATATGTGCCTACATCACTGGTTACTTTCTTCCAAGTTCCAGTATTATAATAAAGGCTGAACAGTGTATCATATTGTGCCTGTGTAGCACTAATAAGTGGCAGTGTTTTCTTAAATTTCCACTCTCTATCTTTTAAATCGTCTATCCAAGCACTGTATGATTCTGCTTCCGTAAACCCATTGCCAGTTGGATCACCAACACCATATCCAATTTTAAAATTTTTACCATCTTCAGAATATCTAAACATACGATATTGATAATTTGCTAACATTAACTTTATCATATTAGAACTAGCATGCAACTGACTTGTAGCAATAAAAAAATTCACAGTCCAATCGTCTTTGATTGTGTATGTGTCCCATACAGTTCTGCGGTTTGGGGTTACAAAATTAAGCATAGCCGTTGGCCAAATGTTTATCTAGTGTGGCTTTGGCGTATGGTGGTATACTGGCATACCTAAAACTACTCCCCCATGCACTGCGTCTACCTTGTCTGAGATCAAAGTGCATACTTTTATCATTATATACCCCAATACCAGTTACTCCAACACTACTGGCAAGTGCTATTATTTCCAACCGTTGTGCATTGGTGTAATTTCGTCCTCGTATATCAACTGCATTGCCCTGTAAGTGCTGCGAGGAATCAGCTCCCCCTGCATCTGTGTTCTGTTGTTCGCTGCGAAGCCCACTAGTAATAAGCAATGGCTGTCCGAATTTTCTGGAAACTTCTTTAACCATAGCAAGTAATTTTGGATTTACTGCACGTGAAACACCAGCTCTCCACTGAATTAATCCACTTGGATCATCTTCTGCATCAGGATAGTTTCCAAAATCATAAGCACCAACATTTTTGCCAGCCGACGGATTCGCTGGAGCGCCATAATAATAAGTATTACTTGCATATTGGTCAACGGTACCAGCTGGATTGACAGTGTCAAGAACTTGAACATCCAAGTGACCATTCCATGGCTCACGCTCAGGCACTCTGGTTGCAACACTCTCCTTGGTTGTTTTGTTTCCTGTATGCTGTGTGATTGGCGGCGCGGCGGCTGCTGACGCTGGTGGACCATTCATGTCAATACGACCAGCAGTTTCTCTATAGCTTCCTGCAACTCGTAAATTTCCATTACTTTCAGTTTCAATTTGTAAATTACTGTGTGCTTTAATATCTATAGTACCAGTACTAGCATGCATTTTAACACCAGCAACTCCCAGACTTTTAATATTTGTGCCTAGTTTACTTTGCATATTGATATTTCCGTCGGCATTTATGTTAAAATCTCCAGCAGTATTAAAATTAATAGAACTTTGAGCATACACATCTAAATCACCATTGCGATTCATTTCAATCCAACTATTGCCATCTCTACTAACAATGTATATAAAACCATTTGTGTCATCCATTAGGATCTGCGCACCGCTAGAAGTGCGTATACGCACTAAGTTACTTGCTTGATCTTCAGCACCGCCATCATCCATTATTAATGCATGGCCATCTGGGGTGCTCATTCCTGTGACACGGCTTTTACTATCACGTCGTGGATTGCTAAAGTTTAACCCACGTAGTCGATCTTTGTTAAGTCCTTGCATTTCAAGTTGTGCAGCCTGTAGGTGTGCATCAGGCCGAGAATTTTCAGACGTTCTTGTTTTTGCAACTTCTTGTACAATTGTAAAAATTCCGTTAGAATCTAGACCACTTTGTGGTCCAGCCATACTGCCATTTCGAGTTTCATCAGGCAATACTCCCAATACAATGCCCACATTGGTATCTCCACTAAATGCAACTAACACCTCAGTATCTAGATCTGCAGGAGACCCTACCATTCCATAACTACGCTGTGAATTTCCTTCAATTGGTGTTGTTCCACCAAATGGACTTAGGAATCGACACCAAACTGCGCCCAAATATTCACTATCTCGATCTACTTGTGCCACTAGTTCTGGATTTAACATTCCATAAAAACGGGCAATACTTACTTTAACTCTTCCCATTCTGCCTGGATCTTCGTTATCAATAACGTATCCTCTATACACACCGGCAGGTATTTTAATTCCTTTTTTGATAACATTTTGGTTATATGAATCTTTAACTCTTTTACTATACTTGTTGTTGCTTGCGTGACTCATCTACCACTACCCCCTTGACCTTGGTTTTCTTGATTTTGTGCCGCATCCTGTGGCGGATAAATCCGATTAGCATTTACATGATTGTCGAACGCTGCCGATGTTAATTCTATTTGCGGTTCCTGTAGTGTACTTAGCACTGTGGCAGTATTAGTTGATGTATCTCTAACAGCATTAATATGTTGAGTAAACAGTCCACCACTAAATCTACTAATTACATCAACAACACGATACGTGCCGCTAACAGTGTAGTCGTCTCTGGGTGTTCTTCTACCACTACTATCTTCTGATATTGGAAACTTAACATTTAAGAAAAACAAAATGCCGCCAATTTCATAGTCAGCTAATTCGGTACTTTGTGGACCAGATCTATAAAAACTATTGGGCATACCCATCCAGTATGGGTCTCCACGGATGCCCATTTCAATTGCTAGCATATCAGCACTATTTTCTAAATTACTTTTAACAGCACCAAATTGCAATACGCCACCTGATGTATCATTCTCAGGACCGTAAATATCACTATCGTCAACAATATCGGCACCAAATCTTATCGGCATACTAATTGATCCAGATGATTGTTCTTGTGATAAAAAACTCCCACCGCCGTTGGTGCCAGTCAGTTCAACATCAAGTCCATTAAGTCCATCGGCAAAATCTTTAAGACGTTCTTCAAGTTCACTTCGTATTCCTGCTATTTCTTCTTCCATTTTTGCAATGAATGCATCTGCACCCAAAAATGCGGAACTCGCTATGCCTTTGCCATCTTTTCCTGTTAAAAATTTCTGGATGTTTCGGTTAGCAAGTATTAAACTGTTTTTTGTGGTCTTTATTTGATCATGAAGTGTGGCCCCAGCGTTACCTGCTGTTGTTGATTGGTTGCCAGGGTCTCCTACTTGTCCATTTCCCACTACACTTATTTCATAGTATTGATTATTAAGTGTCAAATCTAGTTGCATAATCTCAGTATTTAGGCCTGTAAAAATATAATCGTAACGTTTGCGTAATAAATTTCTGCTAAACATTTTGGATATTCTATTTTTCTGTATAGTACTTTCAGTAATACCGTCACGGTATTGCACAGTGTCCATAACACGATCAACTACAATATGTTTTTTAATCTTGAATGTAATTTCCTTTACATAATCTCTACGTAGCGGATCAAACAAACCCATCTTAACTTTTGGTATAACTTTGTAAAATACTGGAAACTTATCTAAGTCTGCATTAGCAGGGTCACCAGGTGCAGATTTCATAAAGCCGCCTTCATCATTTACGATTTTTTTATACTCTGCTGTTGATTGTAATACCATACTGGTAATGTCTGCCAAGTTACTGCCATTGGGGATAGTAAAATGGATCTTGTCTCCAATTTTACTTGGGCCTAGGTTCTTTAATGCTTCAGATGCTTGCTGTATTGGCCAGCTTTCCCATTCGTCTGTACCAGTTTCAGTATCAAACGTAATTTCATATGTATCTGAATATGCAGCATTAATGTTAAACAACAGTTCATTTTCTAAACTTGTTTGGTATTTTCGCATAAGCTCTGATATAAATTCACCAACATTGTTAGCTTCTAATGTAATTTGAGTTTTAACCACCTGTTCTAGGTAACTAAACGCACTAGAATTTTGTTCAATAGCGGTAATACTATATTGTGATCCACCTGCATCAATTGCCATTTGTATATCTTGAAATACAATAGGGTATACAAACTTTGAAGGATGTCTCTTTGCACTACCGTCTGGCATTCTTCCAATAAATTGTATTGTTAAAAAATATCTAGCCAGCATATGATTTTGTATATTGAGCTGGGCTGCACTGAGTGCAATACTTTCTAAAAATGTAGTACCGTCTGGTTCAGCTATCTTAATAGTAAACGTATTGGAATATGTGGCACGAACTTTACTATGTCCAACTGTAAATTGTTGTTCTACATCATTAATATTATATCTTGATTCCTGACTATTATCAGCCATGAGAATTGTCTTACCATTACTGATAGCTGCATCAAGCAGTCCAACACTATCAGGATGCACCATGTGTAGAGCTAAACTATAACTATAACTGTCATATTGATTAAGTGAATTTTCTGAGTAGGCCAACTTAAACTCCTATTGAGCTGGTATTTATTGGTACACGGAGAGTTACTCCAGTCTTAAAATCAAAGATTGGATCAACAATCGCATTGCGATTGAACAACACAAACACCCACCAGTAATCTGCATCACCATATAATTCAAGTGCAAGGACATCTGGACGTAAATTGTGCTTGGCTGTTAATGTTATCTCTTTTGTATTTTCATAACTAATAGTTATAGGAGGAACGTAATATTCCAAATATTTGCTGTTTAATCTAGTGTTGCCATATATACTATTATTTTTGTATGAAACTGCCATTAAATAAATCCTTCATTATATAGCGTTCCATCAGCAAATCCATTCAGTGTAAACTGTTTTTTTGTACGACTAGGGCTATACTGTACAAGTAGGTCCATGGCAATTGTAGCTACTGTGGGCATGTGTACTGGAGTTGATCCGTTAATAAACGCCTCTACATAGTCTACATCATCTGGAAAACTTTGTGTAAACCCAGCAACTACTACTGGGACACGTCTATAATTGGTTTCGCCGTATGCGCTAAATTCCAATACCGGAGGCGGCGCACCACGATCATCGTCGTTTTGTCCAAAATTCATCTTGGTAACTACTCTTAAAAAGTGATACACTCCAACCAAATACTGTACTTCTTCAGTTGTTTGCTGATAGAAGTTTGCTGTAATTTGTATTCCAGGAGGACTACTGCTTTGAAATGCATTTGGTTGACTGTTTGTGTGAACTAAATCGTACTTATTGTATGATACTTGCACTTGTGTTTGTATCGTTGGGGTATATGGAAATACAATACCACGATTTAAGACATTTGCAGGTCCTTGCAATGCTTGATTGTATCCACTTTTACATAACAG
>ERZ1049444.1077-NODE-1077-length-21797-cov-7.651182_pt1 | contig 21797 bp, 33 predicted proteins | sample MGYA00383101_ERZ1049444 | MGnify/ENA primary metagenome ERZ1049444 (study PRJEB29581, sample SAMEA5548371) | metagenome | biome: marine; feature: coastal; material: water | depth 50 m | study: Short-term variability in the microbial, nano- and picoplankton...
GGAGTTGCAGATGTTACACTAGAACTAATGTATGATAGCGTTGATTGGCAATTAGCCGAGTGGCCGCAAGGTGGCGACACCTACGATGCTATACATCGCGAAGTAATTGAAATGGCGGTAAGTAAAATGTATGAAGAACTAAAACGGTAATTATGAGCTATTCACTTAAACGAGTATTAATGGAACGTGACGGCATGACGGGTATCGACGCCGATCTAGAAATAAAAGATATCAAGTATAGAGTTATGCAAGGCGGTGAAAACCCTGAAGTAATTTTACACAATGAATACCGGTTAGAACCCGACTATATATGGGACTTATTATAATTTACAAAACAAATACGATCGGTAATCGATAATATATTTGAATAACAACAAAGCTTTGATGTGGTGTTACGATGACACCTTTGACACACCGAAAATCGTAGTGCATCAAGCTGGCAAGCTAGGTATGGTTTAGTACTGAAGTAGGTAAACGTTTTCACGAGCCTATAATGACTATAACTACTGACGAGTACGAGGTTCGATTCCTCGCTAGCTACTAATTTAAAACTAAATATTATGAACGAAATGTTAGAAATGATTGACACTGAACTATCCATGCTTGATCGCGGAATAGTAAGAACACCTGAAAACGATGCAGAATTAGAACGTTTCGCTAATGCAAACGGTGGATCTTGTGACATACTACTAATGCAAATGGCGAAAAACTACGGTTATAAGATCGCTTTACTTAATATGCTCGAAGCAATTAAATCTGAAGAATAATGGGAGCTAACACATACTTAGGGTACACTGACTTCAACACTTGGAGAGTATTCCATGACACGCTATCCGGCATTGACTTTGAAAGTAAAGTAACCGCTGATGAACTGAAAGAAATTTCTTTAGGCATAGTACTAAGTAACTTCGAAATGAAACGAGGTAGTCACCTTGCCGAAGAGTACGCGAGGTTGTTTATCGAGCTTGCAGACTTTGAAGATATTGCAGAATCTATTAACTATGATATAAAGTAAACTATGCTATACGACGAAGCCCGAATACAAGCCCTTGAAAATGAAGTACATAGCCTTAGACAAGAAAATGCGCGGTTACTAAAAGAACTGAGTAGGATCAACCGTACTCTAACCAGAACGTTACTTCAAGAATAAATTTACAAAACGAACACGATACCATATTGATAATATAAATGTAACTAAATAACAAACAACTATGAGAACAACACTTTACTCACGACTAAAGCCTGAATACAAAAAAATTATTGAAGAAAAATCAGAGCAGTACCCTGCTTGTGCTCGCAGTGTTATTGATTCACTACAAGAAACAATGTACCACCGACTTACTATTTGCGAAATAACGGACTTAGCTATACTCCTATCGCGCTACGGCAGATCAGATAATAACTGGTGGACAGGTAAAGATTTGTTTAACACAGAAGACGACATAGCGTAATGACACAATCACAAATAGAAGATAGAGCACGTAACAAAGCGTTCTCTCAGGTAACACAGTTGCAACTTAATATAAGACGCACTAAAGACGACATTAAACGTGGTATCACCGGTAACATTACCGTTGAACAACTCGAGATGATACTTAAGTCAGAAAAACGTGAGCTTAAGACATGGCAGTACATATCAGAATTAATCGAAAAAAATATATAACATGAGCAAAGTAATTACAGATGAACTAATCAACAAACGTTTAGAAGCTAAAGGTTTCGGTGAAAAACAACAAGAAGACGAAAAGCTAGCGCGGATGGCAGTGCTAGATCATTACGGTGTAGAATTAACAAATGATTACACTGGAGACGCTGAATTTAGTATATACGAAGAGTCAACAACCGATGGCTATAGTGTGTGGATAGCTACTAGTGACACTAGCAATATCAGTATCTGCGAAGATGTACACTACTACGACAGTGATCTTGGCGAAGCTTTAGCTGAGGCTATCAAGTATTCTAATGGTGACGTTGATTGTCCGGAAACTTTCTACGTTGAAGATGAGTATGCTAATTACGTAGACGAAGCAATCGATGAGTTATTCGTATACTTGTCAGAAAGATATGAAGAAGAAGTTATTGATGAACTAACAGACGAAGGCTATGAGCAACAAGACTAAAGAGCAAACACTGCCAAAATGGTTCGACGGTTTGCTATACACGGACGGCGATACAGTTACAAATAAATTCACAGGAGTTGAAGTTTATTTGACAGGCACAGAGTTATCTATGTACGACTTTATTATGGGAACACAGTGGGTTATGGAAGTAGCTCCTAAAACTGTAACCTCAAAGCAGATCAACGACTTTCATAAGGGGTTGCGTTGGTTCCAAAAAAATAACATTAACGCCTACATGGCACTATTAGATTAATTATGGTTGAAGCAATTTTATGGGTAGCCTTCGCGGTTATTGTAACAAAAGTAAGTAAGTCAGTAGCTAAAAAGTTATTCCCTGACGACTGGAAATAAATACACAGAACGAACACGATCGGTAATTGATAATATATTTGAATGAAAACATTTAAACTTATACTAACGCTATCAGTCTTTGCTGCTACTTTTCTAGCTCCAATGACTATTGCTTGGCTAATGAAGAAAAAAGATAAATAATATGAATCTACTAACTCAAAATTCCAAACTCAAAAAAACCAGTAAAGCCTTAGGCTTGCGAGTGTTTAACTTCGGTATTCCGGCATATAAGTCTGCGTCTGGTAAACTTACGTGCCCTATGGCTGACGAGTGTGTCAAGTTCTGCTACGCTAAGAAAGGCGCTTACATCTGGTCTAACGTACAACCGGCATTCGAAAAACGCTATCAGCTAAGTAAAACTGATGACTTCATCGACGCAATGAACAACGAGATCAAACGTAAAAAACCTGATTACGTTCGAGTGCATGACAGCGGTGATTATTACTCAAAAGCTTATTTGCAAAAGTGGATTCAGATTGCTATACACAACCCTGACGTAAAGTTCTACAGCTACACTAATATGGTTGATATGATCTTAAACACTTCATTGCCAAGCAATTACGATATTATATTCAGCGACTCAGGTAAACAAAAAAACTTAATAAATGAACGAAAACACAGACACACCAAGATTTTTTCTAATACTAGCGATTTGTTATCTGCTGGCTATACTGATGCTTCCGCTGTTGATTTAATGGCAACGAAGTGGTTTAACAAAACAAACAAAGTAGGATTAATATTTCACTAATGAATAGAGATAAACACATATGGGAAGGCTGGACAGTCGGCGACTTTATTGATGATATAGAACCTGTATTTGATATGTGCGGACCGTTTATGGATAAGCAAAGCCTTAAACGTTGGGTTGCACAAGAACAACCTTACTACAAAAAACATATACCAGAAGTATATAACTACTTCCTTAAAAAATCGGGATTATAATTTACAAAACAAACACGAATGAACTTTGATAATATGAGTGAAGAACAATATAATAAATTTATAGATGATATTGCTGGTGCAACAGTAAAGCTAATGATTAAAAAGCAAGCTGAGTACGATGCTGAACTAAAGATGGAGCTGGAAAAAAAGTACGGCTACGTTGTTGAGTTCAATGCTGCTAACCCTGAATATCCAGACGATCAAGATTTATTACTTGAGCTAGAAGATTCTTTACAGTCAGCTATCGACGAAGAGCGATACGAAGACGCAGAGCAACTAAAAAAACAAATTAACCAATTAAATTCTAAAAAAAATGACAAAAATTAAATCAGAGTACCTCGGAGTTGAATCAAGTTTTGTAGCATCCCTACGATATACTTATGCATCACGTAAACTATTAGTGTTTTATAAAAGCGGAGCTGCGTACGAATACAGCGATGTAAAACCTAAAACTATTAAGAAGATTAGAAAAGCAAAGTCTATCGGCGTTGCATTCCACAAATACATTCTTAACAATGCTAACTTTAAAAAACTATAAATGAATATATTCTACTTACACGAAGATCCCGACAAAGCAGCTCAGTACCAGTACAATAAGCATGTAGTCAAAATGATTCTTGAATCAGCGCAATTATTGTGTACTGCTCATCACTTATTATGTCCTGAAGAATCAGACCTCATTCCTTACAAAGCAACACATAAGAACCATCCTTCTGCTGTGTGGGTAAGACAGTCTGCATCTAACTACGCTTGGCTATACTTTCATATGCTAGCGTTGGGTAAAGAATACACTAAGCGTTATGGCAAAAAACATTTGACTATTACTAAGTGTGAGGATATACTAAGTACTACGCCAGGTGGCATATTCAATACAGGTTTTACAGAACCTCCACAGTGTATGCCTGATGAGTATAAAGCGGACAGTGCTATACGCGGTTATTGGAATTACTATCTTGGTGAAAAGCATACAGTACGTAATGCTAATGAACCTAAGAAAGAATTTATGCCCGATGAGGTACAACAATATTTATTAGAAATAAATATATAAGGATCAGTAAACAGATAAAGTGCATCGATCAAAACGAAAGTGTGACGATAGCGTGTTAATTATATAATAGTAAGGGGCTAATGTCGCATATAGAGAGAAATTTAAAGTACTTAAACGAGCGTAGGATTATCTACAGAAGAGATCCTACAAGTGATGCACCCTCAGGTTATTTTGAGGGCGGTTGCTTCTATCAAGAAGGTACTAGGCAATGTTATACGCTATTTAACTCAAAGGCTAAGATTAACACGTATCGATCGCTTAAATGGCATTTGTATGTTTTATGGTATCTTAATCCTCAACTGGATCAAGATGATTTTGCAGACCTTGCAAAGTATATATGTTTAAAAGGTGCAGGCTTCGTTACTTTTAAAGTATCAGAGCAACTCAGAGAAAGCATGATATACGATGTAAGTTTACAGGATCTTGAGCAACCACCGCCAAACAAGCTAAGAAAAGTAATATTTGACGAGTTTACAAATCTAAGTACGTCTGATAAACTATCTATAGTTGGTGAACTAGTTGGCAAACAAAAACTTTCTGAAACAGAAATTTACGATGCAATGTTAATACTGCACGACGCAAATCAGAAAATAACCGTAGCTAAGCTAGCAACTGAACTTAAATGTTCTACAAGAACAATATATAGGAATATAGGCAACGAACTTAAAAAAGAGAAAGAGCTGTTGAATCAGCAATTATAATTCCCAGAACGAACACGAACCATAATAGATAATATATATATGACAACACTAGACAAAGTACAACAACTAAAAAATTACTACGAAGCTATAAGCGGATCTGAAGGTTTTTTCTTTGTTAAACTTAAAGAAATAGAACAAGAACTAATAAACCAAATAGAAACTAAAGCAGATGAATTGTAACATTATAACAGCGATACTAACAGTAGCACTTGGAGCATTAATAACCGTGAGATTTATATTAAGATCTCTTGAAGACGAAGAATAAACTATGAAAAAATATAACATACATAACTACATAAGATATAAAGATGACGTAAAGCAATCAGTAAACAGACTTGAAGGTTTGTTTTGGGATGAGTACACTCGAGACGAATTGATTGTAAAGTTTTTACCTTTGGTAGAAAACATTGCAAGAAAGTTTTCAACATCAGATCAAGCGTCTGGAGTTTTAAGTATTAACGATTTAATACAAGAGGGTTCTGTTGGTTTAGTTAAAGCAATTGACAAGTTAGATGTAACAAGAGTTATGGAATCTGATGACCCTGAAAAGACAATAAAATCTTTCTTAGCTAAACGTATTAAAGGATCAATAAGACGCGCTATAGATATTAATAGAGGCAACATTCGCATTCCAGAATACAAGCTAAACGAGATAAGAAAAGATCTAGGTAAAGACAAAGCTTTAGTAGCTATGTTTTTTAATAGTATATTTTTAAGTATAGATATACCTGTAAGCGAGGACGACGAGAATTTTGCATTTCAAATACCAGATGACTCTGAACCTTATAATATTGGGTTAATGAATGTATACTTAACTAGTCTATGCAAAAAGTATTTGACAGGTGTTGAATACGAAGTATTAAGATTAAGTTACGGTCTTGATTGTGACAAATTACCTGGTAAAGAAATAGCAAGCGAGTTAGGATATAACGGGCCAAGTGGATATGTTAGAATATCTGAAATAAAAAAGCAAGCAGTGGATAAATTAATCGACTCTGTTGACCCTACCCAAGTGCTTGATTTCCTTTAATTTAAGTAAATTATTTTTGTAAAACCCCGCTTACGTATGTAATTATATATATAAGCAATTTAACTAAGAACGAATGAACATAAACGAAAAATTGGCTACCATCCAAACAAAGTTTAAATCGAAGAAAAGTAGATTTAACTCCTTCGGAAAGTACTATTTCCGATCAGCAGAGGATATCCTCGAAGCTACCAAACCTTATTTATTAGATCTAGGCGTATCAGTAACAATCAACGAGCAGCTAATAGCAAACGAAGAGTTTCCTATAATGCAATCAACAGCTACGATTACTGATGGCAAAGATGCTATACAAGCAACAGCTTTAGTTGGAGTAGACTTGCAACAAAAAGGTATGCAAATGCCACAGAAATTCGGTAGTGCTTCCAGTTACGGAAAAAAGTATGCACTGGGAAATCTATTTTTGATTGACGACACTCAAGACGCAGACCACGGCAAAGCAGAAAAAGCAAAGCCTACTATTACATCTTTAAAGGATCCGGCTTTCACAAAAGCAAAAAAGTACATCCAAGGAGGAGGTAAGATAGAAGCTATAAAAGCCAAGTATAAAATGTCTGATGATGTTGTAAAAGCTTTAACTTTATAATATGACAGAAAAAGAAAAAAAAGAAGTACTCAAAAGACTAGATAATGATGAAGATTATTATGGAGACTTTGGCAAACAGTACTTAAGTAATTCAGACATACGGTCTTTAATAAGAGACCCGCTGAATTTTAAACAACCAATTGTAGGTAATCCAAATCTTATTAAAGGAGGTTACTTTCACACATTAGTTCTCGAACCTGATAAACTAGAGCAATACAAAATTATAGAAGCTGCTACTAGAAATTCAAAAGTTTACAAAGAGCTATCCGGCGGTGAAATGTGCCTCTTGCAAAAAGAAGCAGACGAATTACAATTACTTAGAGATAAACTAATGGCTAATGATTTATGCAGAGAGTTGATACAAGATATCGATGTCGAGTATGAAGTTCCAGGAGTTTTAGAACTAAGCGGCGAGTGGTGGAAACTAAAGGCAGATATTAAAAATAATACTCAGCAACTAGTAGTAGACCTAAAAACAACGTCTAATATAGACAAATTTGCTTACTCAGCAAAAGAATACAACTATGATAGCCAAGCTTACATCTATTCCACCTATTTTAATATGGATATGATATTTGTAACAGTAGATAAGTTAAGCGGCAAGATTGGTATATTCGATTGCTCTCCTCAGTTTCTGGAGCGTGGCAAAGACAAAGTAGAACAAGCTATAGAGCAGTATAGATTATTCTACAAAAACAAAGATTTCGATCCTGCTCAGTATTGTGTAACCAAAACATTGTAATTAAATTATGAGAACAAGAAAAAGAGTATGCACCGTAACAGGTGTGAAAACAAAAGAAAGTAACTTTTATGCAAATCAAACTCACGTAAAAGCAGTAGACAATTTGCGTCGAGCAACAGGAGCAAACAAACAACAACTAACAAGAATGTTCAACCAATTAAACACATACTAATATGGCATCAATTATTAAAGCAAGTATCAATTTAAGTGAAATTCCAAAAGATAAAGTTATCATTGGCAAGAAAGGTAAATACTTACCAATCACTATTACTATTAATGACGAAGTAGATCAGTTCGGAAATCAAGGGCCAGTCATTGTCGATCAAACAAAAGAGGAAAGAGAAGGCAAAGCACCTAAGACTTATCTCGGTAATGTTAAAGTCGTATGGACTAACGGAGATAACGTAGCTGCTGCACCTAGAACAGATCAACCTCAGCAACCAGCGCAATCACTATCACCGCAAGCAGACGATCTGCCATTTTAGAAGTAACTAAATTAAATTAAATTAAATGCAAGAAACAGAGATCAATGGGTTTGCAATTGAAGATTTCAATGTGCATAAGCTTGAAGAGGGTAAAAAGCAGGGTATATGCCCTGTATGCTCTCACAACAGGAAACCCAAGAATCAGAAAGCCAAATGCGCTTCCTATGATTGGGATCGTGGTCTCGGTACTTGTCACAATTGCGATACATCATTTCAACTACATACTTACAAGCGTAAAGGCGAATCAGAAAAAGTATATGTAAAACCTGATCAGCCCGTTGCTATACACAGCGTTGGTACTAAAGTAGAAGAATGGTTTAAAGCAAGAGGTATTTCCAAACAGACTCTCGATGACTTAAAGGTTACCGAGGGTCCTGAATGGATGCCACAGACACAACAAACCGAGAATGTAATAAAGTTCAACTATTTCATGGGTGGAGAATTGACAAACGTCAAGTATCGCGATGGAAGAAAGAACTTTAAATTATTTAAGGGTGCTGAGAAGGTATTTTATAATATCGACAGCATTGTAGGTTTTGAGTATTGTGTATTAGTAGAAGGCGAGATGGATGTATTAGCTCTGCACGAAGCAGGTATAACTAATGCAATCTCGGTTCCAAACGGTGCAACACTTAATTCCAACAACCTTGATTATTTAGATAGTTGTATTGATTACTTTGAAGACAAAGATAGAATAATCTTAGCTGTAGATTCAGACGAAGCAGGTCAAGCTTTGCAAACTGAACTTGTACGTAGATTAGGATCTGAAGTATGTCACATAGCTACTTTCGAAGATTGTAAAGATGCAAACGAATATTTACTTAAGCATGGCAAAGAAAAACTTTCAGCGCGTATATCAGGAGCTAAGCCTGTACCATTGGAGAATGTTACTACTTTCCGAGATATCGAAGGCGAGATTACAGACTTTGTTGAAAACGGTTTCAAACCTGGATTTCAAGTTGGTCTTGAGCATTTTGATTCCATATTTTCAACTTACACTGGTCAATTCATTACTGTCACTGGTATACCTAGTTCCGGTAAGAGTGACTTTGTCGATCAAATGGTTGTTGGCTATAATCAAAACTATGGTTGGAAAACAGCTTTTGCTTCGCCGGAGAATGTGCCTACGTATTTACACGCACATAAGTTAATGCGTAAAGTTTGGCAAGGAATGCCGACTAAAGCAGATATTGGCACAGACAGATGGAATCAAGTAGCTGATCATTGTAATAGTAATTTCTTTCATATTGATATGGAAAGATACACGTTAGAATCCGTACTACGCAAAGCTGCAGAGCTAGTAAAGCGTAAAGGTATCAAGTGTTTAGTTATCGATCCATTTAATAAAGTAAGAGACACTGAATGTAAAACCGAAGATGTTAATAGATACACTATGGAATACTTAAGCAAGATTGAAATCTTTGCTAAGAAGTACGACGTGTTAGTATTTATTGTAGCGCATCCAACTAAAATGTATAAAGATAAAGATGGAAAAATTGAAGAACCTACTATGTACAACATTAAAGGTGGCGGTGAGTGGTATGATGCTTCTTATCATGGTTTATTGGTTCACAGAGACTATGAAAACAAAACTGTTAAATGCAAAGTACTTAAAGTTAAGTTCCAGAACCTCGGAGAAAACGGAGCAGAATCTCATTTCAAATGGGAACCAAAGTCAGGATGCTTCCTACCTCATATTCAACCGGAGCTCATTGATGAAGTCTTACCCTGGCTTTAGCAAGTACAACGCAAATACAAATTTGTGCTAAATGGGTAGCGGGTTAGGCAAGAACAAAAACCATATGAAAACTTATCTTAGAACTAGAAAAGAAGATGAAGCTTACTTATGGGGTATACGTCACGGTGTTAAGATATCACCGTTCGCTGCAAGCAAAACAGATTGGTGGATTGACATAGAAGTCAAAGACCAAAAGAAAAGAAGTCCAAAGACATACGACGGCAAAACAATATGGCCTAAAGTATTCGAACTATATCAATTTTACTATGACAAATACAACAAAAAACTATGAGACGCAATATCACGAAATATTACAAGACTGCCTAGACCAAGGCGTATACAGAGATGACAGAACAGAAGTTGGTTGTTACTCTACATTTAATAAAAGCATCAAAGTAGATTTAAAGGAAGCGTTCCCGCTAATAACAGGTAGGAGAATGTTTCCTAAAATATTTAAGACTGAATTTGACTGGTTTATTAACGGAGAAACTAACATTAAAAGATTCCAAGATAATGGTGTAAAAATATGGGATGCTTGGGCAGATGACAATGGCGATTTAGGACCCGTTTATGGGCATCAAATGCGTAACTTTAATAATCAATATATTGATCAGTTAGAAAGCGTTATAGATAGCTTAAAACACAATCCAGATAGCCGTAGGCACATCATATCTTTGTGGAATCCGGCTCAGTTATCTAAAATGGCTTTACCGCCTTGTTATTTATACTTTCAGTTCTATGTTGATAACGGTTATCTAAATATGTTTACCTTGCAAAGATCAGGCGACGTGTTTTTAGGTATACCTTACGACGTAGCTTTATTCTCACAAGTTTTGCTATACATATCTGAACAAGTAAACTTACTTCCAGGTAAAATGGAAATGCAAATTATAGATGCACACGTTTACGTTAATCAAGTAGAAGCTGTTAAAGAGTATTTAACAAAGCCTATACTGCCTCAGCCAAGTTATGACTATTTAGATGGACAACTAGTCATAAAGAATTACCAACACGGTCCTGTAATTACAGCGACAGTAGCTGTCTAAATAGAAATAAATGTATTATTTATATCACATACCCGGCAAAAAAATCGGAGTAACGCGTAATCTTTATAATAGAGTTACTAAACAACAAGGTTACAGTTCAAAAGAATACGAGGTTCTATTTTCTACCAAAGATATTAGCAAAATATCTGCGATGGAGATAGAACTTCAAAAGTCTTATGGTTATAAGGTTGACCGACAAACCTATGAAAATTTAATTAAATCTAATACAGAAATGAAGTTAAACATAACAGATCAAACAACAACGTTTCCTATGCCTTTGAATAAACTAAAAGACAGGCTTGAGGATGCTGTAGGAATGGAATGGAACACTTCTGAGGGTTCTTTTAAACTTACTAAAGAAAACTATAGGGAAGTATTTAAAAACGCTGTCACGTCAATGTATAATGTAAACAGATGTTTTGTTTATAACAAAAAGCTAGTTGAAATAAGCGGCAATAAAAAAGCGGAAGCAGAAGTTAATGTATTTGACTTAATCAGAGACTGGGCACAAGTAAGAGGTATCTACAACAAAGGCGATTCTAAAACTCAATATATGAAGTTGATGGAAGAAGTTGGCGAGTTAGCTGAAGCGCTTTTAGAAAACGATAGAGCAGAAACTCAAGATGCTATCGGAGATATAATGGTAGTACTTACTAACTTAGCCCACATGCAGCAAATGAAAGTAGAAGATTGCGTTACTAGTGCTTACGATCAAATTAAAGATCGCAAAGGGTCAATGGTTAACGGAACATTTGTAAAACAAGAAGCTTCAAAAAAACCTTGGAGTCATCAATCAGTAACACTATGACAAACAAAAAACAAATTGAATTTAGAGATCCAGTTGTAGAACGTGTTGTAGACAAGTTTGTTTCTAGATCTGACGTAGGCTTTGCAAAGTACGGAGTTACGCTTAACGACGATCCTTCTAAGGTAGTTGCTTGGCTAAACCATTTGCAAGAAGAACTAATGGATGCTGTATTGTATCTACAAAAAGCAAAAGAAACTTATGTTAAGGAAGAGAAGATCTAAAAAGAAAGGACCTGTAAGAGCAAAGAAGGTATCATATGATGGTATCAACTTTGCTTCCGGGCTGGAAAAGTATATGTATATTGCTTTACAAAAAAATAAAGTTAAAGCTAAGTACGAAGGGGAAACGTTTGTATTAGTACCAGGTTTTCATATAGAAAACGAATGTTACGAGAAACAAGCAAACGGTAAAGGTGAATTTGTAAACAGAGGTTCTAAAAGAATCTTACCTATCAAATATACACCTGATTTTATTGGCGAAGACTTTATAATAGAAACTAAAGGTAGAGCTAATGAATCTTTTCCTATGCGATGGAAACTATTCAAGCAGTTGATAGTTAATCAATTTCCAGGTATAACTTTATACAAACCGCAAAACCAGAAAGACTGCGACGAAACAATTAGAATAATCTTAGAAAAACGAAAAGTATGAAAGTAGCGGGATGGCAATTAACAATAGGTACATATCAAGGTATATGCTTTGGTATTAGATCGTACCCTGAAGAAACTAAAACGGACCATGTGTTATACATACCTTTTTTAGATCTATGTTTAACTGTTTACTATGAGTCAAACGAAGAATGACATAAGACTGGAAGGCGTTAAGTATTTCCTTGAAGCTATGGAAGCTGAGATGGAGCATATACAAAAAGAAAACCCTGTCAAGAAAAGAGTTATGGAAAACTTAGATCAATGGTTAAACACAATTGAAAACATAAAAGGAATTATAGATTATGGGACTATTTGACGAAAGAATAGAGTACAAACCTTTTGAATATCCTGAGTATTATACAGAAGGTTGGCTGAAACAAGCGCAAGCATTTTGGCTTCACACAGAGATTAGCATGTCAGGAGATGTTAAAGACTGGAATGAAAGATTAACAGATAAAGAAAAAAGCTTAGTAGGTAACATCCTATTAGGCTTTGCTCAAACTGAATGTGCAGTATCAGATTACTGGACTCAGAAGGTAGTAGGATGGTTTCCTAAACACGAGATTCAACAAATGGCTATGATGTTTGGATCACAGGAAACTATTCATGCAGTAGCTTATAGTTATTTAAACGAAACCTTAGGCCTTGAAGATTTTAAAGCTTTCTTACACGAACCTGCGACGGCTAAGCGCTTTGAAAACTTGGTGGCATACGGAGGGAGCAGTCCTCGTGGCATTGCTAGCTCTCTGGCTATTTTCAGTGCTTTTGCTGAAGGTGTTAGCCTTTACTCCGCTTTTGCTGTCTTGTACTCGTTTCAAATGCGGAACCTCCTTAAAGGAATTGGTCAGCAAATGAAATGGTCAGTTAGAGACGAATCATTGCATAGTAAAATGGGATGTAGATTGTTCCGTCATATGTGCGAAGAAGACAGTCAACTACTGGAATTATGTCGATCAAATGTAATTAAAGCTGCGGAAGATATGGTTCAACTCGAAGCTATGTATATAGAAAAAATGTTTGAAGCAGGCGAGATCGAAGGTATTAGTTCATATGACTTAATTAATTTTATAAAAAAGAGAGCGAATGAAAAACTGGTGGAGCTCGGTTATGTTGACCTTGGGTCGTACTTTCCGTTTAATCCAAAAGCAGCAGCCAATCTTGATTGGTTTTACCATCTTACTGGTGGTGTTACTCATACCGATTTTTTTGCTATTAGACCTACTGATTATAGCAAAGCGAATGAAGGTGAGGATTTTGAGGATATATGGTAAAATAAAAAACAAAAATAATGAAGGGACAAAAACAAAGTAAAACAGATCTTTTAGAAAAAAAGACTGAAGCACTAATTAGAGTTGTTCAACAACTTTTAGATGAAAACGCTTACCTAAAAGACTTAGCCGTAGGTACACTAGAAACAATTAAACTAATGCCAAACTATGAAGAAGCGATCGAAAAGCTTAAGAAGAAGGCTGCTGAAGAGTCTCGTAAAGGAGAGGAAGCTAAAGCCGATTGAAAGAATAGCAAATAGATTAGGATATATGGGGACCGGATTTTTTATTACCGCTCCTCATATGTTGCCTGAACTGCCGGGTCTTATAATTTACTTTATGGCTGGATTATTTTCTTTGCCTCAAGTATTTGTAGCTAAACAATGGAACCTAGTGATGGTTAATATTAATGTAATGATGGCTTACGCTTTACTAATTTTTAAATAACATATGTGGAACAATGAATGGATTAAAGGACTCGACTACCCAGAGTGGGGTGATACTGACGTATACAAAAAAACAATTAGCGGAGGATATTTGCTCAAAGGCGAGACTCCAAGAATGGCATACGAAAGGGTATGCGAGGCAGTTAGTAGAAGATTAGACAAACCTGAACTTGGTGAAGTATTTTTTAACTACATATGGAAAGGCTGGTTATGCTTGGCATCTCCTGTTCTCAGTAATACTGGGACTGATCGCGGGCTACCTATCAGTTGCTTTGGTATTGATGTTGCTGACAGCATTCATGACATCGGTACAAAAAACTTAGAGATGATGCTACTCGCTAAGCACGGCGGTGGAGTTGGTATCGGTACAAATCAAATTAGACCCGCTGGCAGTAAAATAACAGGTAATGGAACAAGCGACGGAGTTGTCCCTTTTTGTAAAATCTACGATTCAACAATTCTTGCCACTAACCAAGGATCAGTCCGTAGAGGCGCAGCAAGCGTTAATATCAATATTGAGCACGGTGATTTTGAAGAATGGCTCGAAATTAGAGAACCAAAAGGAGATGTTAACAGACAATCCCTTAATATACACCAATGCGCTGTCGTCGGTGATAAGTTCATGCGAAGACTTGAAGCAGGTGATGTTGATGCTAGAAAGCGGTGGGGTAAGTTGTTACAAAAGCGCAAAGCAACTGGCGAACCTTATATCCTCTTTAAAGGAAATACAAACAAGGTTAATCCACCAGCTTACAAAGAAAACGGATTAAAAGTACATATGACTAACATTTGTAGTGAAATTACACTACATACAGACGAGAGCCACAGTTTTGTTTGCTGCTTGTCTTCTTTAAATATAGCTAAATATGATGAATGGAAAGATACAAACCTTATATATGATGCTACGTGGTTCCTTGATGGAGTTATGGAAGAGTTTATCCAAAAAGCTAAAGGCCTTAGAGGATTCGAAAACTCAGTCAGGTCGGCAGTCAAAGGCAGAGCAATCGGACTCGGGGTCCTTGGATGGCACTCTTATTTACAATCAAACGGAATCCCGTTCGAAGGTTTACTTGCTCAGTTCGCTACTAGGAAAATATTTTCGCAAATTAAAATTGAAAGCGAAAGAGCTTCTCGGGTACTTGCAGAAGAGTATGGAGAACCATTGTGGTGTGTTGGAACTGGTATGCGTAATACTCATCTTCGGGCTGTTGCTCCTACAGTTTCTAATTCTAAACTATCTGGCAATGTGTCGCCAGGGATAGAACCTTGGGCTGCTAATGTTTTTACCGAGCAATCTGCTAAAGGTACTTTTATTAGAAAAAATCCTATACTAGAACAATGCTTAGAGGATGTAGAATTAAACACGTCTGAAATATGGAATAAGATTTTAGAGGATGGGGGATCAGTTCAAGACATAGACGAGCTAGATGATTTGCTTTTAGGGGATCACGATGTTCCGTTTAAGGACGTTTTTAAGACGTTTAAGGAGATCAATCAGCTAGAGCTAGTTAATCAGGCTGGATTGCGACAACAATACGTTGATCAAGCTGTAAGTCTAAACTTAGCATTCCCTTCTGAAGCTACTCCAAAGTGGATTAACAAAGTCCATATGGATGCCTGGAAGAAAGGTGTTAAAACTTTGTACTATATGCGCACAGAATCTGTATTGCGAGGAGATCTCGCGGCAAAAGCTATGGATGAATCGTGTATAGCATGCGACGGATAGCAACTTAAATTAAATTAAAAAAACGCCAGTGAATTTAATCGCTGGCGTTTTTTATTTAAGGAAACTTGAGTATGGTGCTCATTTAATTTATTCCTTTTTTTCTGGAAACATTATTGCTGCTTTTTTATCTAAAAGTTTCTTTTGAGCATTTTTAGTCATTGATGAAATAGCAGACTTTTCTTGAGGCGTTAAAGATGCCCAAACTTTACGTCTATTTTTTAACTGCAAGTCTCTAGCTGCTTTTCTCTTTTCTTTATTAAGCTTTTCCCTATCTTCTTTTCTTTGCTCTTTAGATTCAAGCTTTATTAAATCATCTTCTTCATTTTTGGTATTAACGTCCCACGATCTAAAACCTAAAGATAGCGCTAATCTTTGATATATAGTGTTTCTTTCATCTAACATTTCCGCTATACTTTGAATCTCTGAGTAAAGACGATCTAAAGGTAAGTTAAGAGCTCCTGCAGATAAACTACCTAGTACTCTATATGTTGGACTAAGATTTAATTTACCATTAGCAGTAACATCTAAACCTCTTTCTTTAATTACATCTTCATCATATTGGTAACCTTTAATGGCTGAGTAAATCTTTTTAACCTTAGACCCAATAGGTGGGGACAAGTTAACAGCTTGAAGGATAGTGTAGGCATGATCAGCTCTGTATTCCTTTTTTGCTTGTTTAAAGTATTCTTGTATAACGTTCTTAATGGTTACTACAACAGCGCCTTTAACACCCATACCTCTTATTAAAGAATCAATAGACGAATTAAGTATTCTTGCTGTTTTTTCTTCTTTAGATTTGTTTCTTTCTTCTTCATCCTCATTATCTCCAAATCCTGGTATTAAAGCAAAAAGCCCAGCGGATAAACTACTAAATATTAAGTTTTGCAAAGCCCCGTAGTACATAATTTTACTAAAGTTAGCAGCGTCACTTTGGAACATAGACTTAGTACCAGGCATTTGTCGTCTGTTAATTATATCAAGACCACTTCTTTTCATTAACCTTGAATACTGTTGAGTTGTATTCTGAAACGCAAGAACCATTCTACCTAGTATACTAGCTTGTTCCATAGATACTAATGAAGGATCTCCTGATTGTTGAGCTTGATCAGACGTTTCTATAAAGTCTAGCCATGCTTTTTTCTCCGCTTCCTTAACGTCCATACCTTGCTCAACGTAAGTGTTAATCCTGTTTCTGTAAAAAGTTGCACCACCAGATGCAATAGCAAAACTATCTGCAATCTGTGTAGGTGTAAAACCTTTTTTCAACAACCAGCTTAATGCTGCAGTAGCTTTGTTCTTAGAGTTAGCTGCTGCGTTAGCAATTTCTGCTTCGTTTACATCAGCTCTTAAACCTCCTCTACGTTGTTTTAGTTTGTCAGAGTTAAATATGTAAGCAAAATCTGCCCAGTATTGTTTTTGATTTGCGAAAGCCTTTGCTGCATTAACAGGGTTGTTATCGCTCCAGTTTAAGAAGTTAGTCGTAGACAATAACTGCAATAAAGCTGATCTTCTGTTAAAGAACATGATAGAACCAATAGAGTTGTTTAACCAAGTATTCCATCTGTTAACCTGTGCGTTCGCTCCGGAAGGACGGTTTGTACCATTCTTCATTCTATATAAAGCATCTTCTAAAGCTTCTCTATGTCGCTTACCATACAAGGCTTCTATCTTGTTCATGTTTTCTTCACTAAATATAGTGTCAACATTTTCAATCCAGTTGGCTAAGTAAGCTTTTCTACCGCCTTTTTCTGTCAAGTTGTTTATATCGGAAAGAATAGTTTGAACATCCCAATGCTCTCCAGGTTTTAACCATTTTTTACTTTTAGAAATAGCAAGTAATGCGTCAGCATAAATACCTAGTTCCGGGTTACCGGTCACATAAGCTACTAATTTGTTAACTTCTTTTTCATTTAATCCAGGTATGTTGTAACCTGCTTTGTTCCACAAGTAAACTCTTACCGCTTGATCATTGGTATAGTCTTTACTAGGTATTAAGTTACCCATGCTTTTAGCTTGCTTAGGCATCGCTTTATTTAAGGCTTTGAAGTCATTTTTTGTGGTTTGTTTCGCTTCGTCGATAGCTGCGATTGCTTTTGTGTATGGTCTAATTAAGTTATCTTCAAACCATTTCATATCTGCAGTACCTTGCTTGCCTTTGCCAGAAAACGTATAACCTGTTAATAGTCTAAAGTCTTCAGCAGATGAGGGTAAATAAAATTTATACTTACCTATTTTCGCGCCCATTCTTTTAGCTACAATCTTAGAGTATTCAGCATCAACCTCAACACCTTTTTGACGGGCAATCATTTCGTTAAACTCTATACTCAGCTTAGACGGCTTAGACGGTTTAGATTCTTTGACTTTAGCATTATTTTCGTTAGAAATTTTGTAGGTTTTTACTAATTGTTTAACTACTTCTACAATTTCTTTTTTGCCCTCTACTGCTAGTTTTTCGCCCTGCAAATTAAATATATTGTCAGATAGCTCATTAGTTAAAGCAACCAACCTACCTTTTTTCAATTTGCTAGTAGAGCCAAGTAAATTATTTTGTATGTCTCCAATAAAAGAAGAATTAAGTACAATCCCAAAATCAGAATATATTTTCTTTACTTCGGTACCGAACACACTGTATATATCTTCTACCGCGTATCCTTTTGACTGTGATTCTACGGCTTGTGCTAACGCAAGAGACAAAGCAATAGAAGTTTCGCCCATGGATTTTTGGTGTTCCAACATTATCTGCAAGCCTTCAGCAATTTTCTTATCTCTTTCAAATCCTTTAAAACCTTTTAGCTTACCTGTAGATTCTAAGTAAGCCTCTGCGTTACTCCAGTTAGTATGGTTTTTGTTTATTAAAAGCCCTTTTTCATTTTTTTGTAAAGTTTCAAAAACCTCAAAACCTCCTTTTGAGTAATACGCCCTGTTGTTTTCATTTGGATTAATATAAACACCCTGATCAGATACAATTTCAAACCCTGCTAAAAAAGCTAAGCTTCTTATACCGGAAGCATTCATATTGTTTGTTTCCAACCATCTTAAAGCCCCCGCGTAAGCCTCATTCTTATTTTCTGATTCAAGTACATATTCTAGTACCGCAAAATTTATATACTCAAAAATTACGGCATTAGCTTCTTTGGCTTCTCTAGATTTTAAAGCTAAACCAGACTTTTCAAAAGCATCTTTAATTTCAGAAGGTGTTCCTTTTTTTCTTAAAAAATTAGTTATAAATTCTTTAATTTCGTTAACTGGTTTTCCCCCTTTGTAAAGTACAGCTTTATTTATTGCTTTTTCCGCAGCAAGCCTTTTTGCTTTTAGCTCTTTGGATTCATTAACAGGAGCGCTAGCAATGTTTTTTGCTGTTTTTTCATTAATCTTACCGTATTTGCTGCTTTCCCCATAAAGATTAAAGCCTGGTAATTTAGCAAATGCGTTACCTATTTTTTTCGAAATTCCCTCCCTAGCGTCATCTAGCTGTTTTTTAGCCACTTCAGGTCTAGTAGCCCCTCCGTAAAAAGCGCCAGCGTATGCATTAAAAGCTTTTTCTAAACTTGGGAAATCTTCTATTTTTTGCGATAAGTTTTTAATAACATCTCTTCTAACAGCGTCGCTCATTTTAGCAAACAAAGGCATTGCAATTTTGTCCCAGAAGTCTTTGTCTTCTAAGCCTAAGCTACTATACCATTCCTGATACTTAATAGAGCTCATGTCTACTTGGTTATCTAGCAGTATCCTTAAACCTTCCATTATGTTGTTTACTTCAACACCGCTAAACTTAACGTTACCTCTTTCAATTTGTCTAGATACTTCTTGCTTAACAACTTCCGTTATAGTAACACCAAGAGCCTCTTGGTTAGTTTTCAAAGCTTCGAACACAGGTCCGTCAGTTTCCATGTCTAACTTAAGTAAGTCAAAAGCGGTTTCTTCCGCTAGCATCTTAGCAAGCGCTTCTTTTCTACCAGGTATAGGCGTACCGTTTTCTTTAGTAATAAAGTCAGCAAACTCCGTGTCGTTTATATTAGCAGACTTAGCTCTTCTTACTATTTGGTTACCTGAAGTTTGGCCCCTGCCTTCTGTAGTTTCTCTGTCAATTTTTTGACCAACCCACTCAGGGTACGGAAGAAACTTACCGTTTACAGACTTTTCGATAGCAATAGGTAAACCACCTTGAACTTTTGATCCAGCGTCTTTACCCATTAACCACGTAGTAGGTGCATTTTCTACTATAGCTTGCTTATTTTCAATTGTCCAGTTACGAAGCTTAAGACCTTTTTTGCCACCCATTTCTTCCTTAAAAGTAAGATCAAGTTGCTTACCTGCAGCAAGTCTTATTTCGTTTACAATAGGTGTAGTACTAGCGTTCTTGGAAATAACGGTATCAAGCTTAGATTTTAAAACTCTTACAATGGTAATCATTTTACTTCTAACCTGTTTTAAGCCTTCAGTACTTAGTACTTTTTGTTGTAGTAAGTTTTTATATTTAGATTTTTCATCTAGCGTAGGTGCAGTTTCTTGTTCAGCTGCAATTCCTTTAGCTGTGGTTATATCATCAGCTTGAGATAGTTCTGCTTGCTTCTTAAACTTAATTAAAGCTTCTTTAATCCTGTTTGTTATACCTGCTTGACTACCTATAAGATAGCCACCAAAATCATCATTTCCGCTAAGGTTTTGCTCGGTTTTAGGCTTAAAACTCATTATGTTTTTAACAAGCTGTACCCCAATAACCTCGTCATAAAACTCTTGAAAAGTTTTACCATATACATTATCAGCAACGATACCCATCCGCGCGGCCATTTTCTTGACCAAAGGGAACAACATACCGTCTTGCAGTTTTACAATTATTTTACCAGCTACATTTTTCCATTCAGCAGAAGTCATATCTGCAGGTATCATGGCATTCAAAGCGTCACCAATCTGTTTTTTATCTTTTCTTTCTTTGACTCTTTCTTCTGCTTTAGCAACGCTAACTGTTTTTGTCTTAGGTTTTTCAACCTTAACCTCTTGGACTACTTCTCCTTTTTCGGCTGCTTCTAATTCAGCTTCTAAAGACTTCATCTGTTGACTATAATTGTCAAAATCTATAGTATCGTCGTTAAGCTGCTCGTCTAGCGCATCCATTCGCTCATTGATGCTTTCGACAGAACTAGATTTTACTCCGCTGTCTACGCCTCCTTTTGCTCTTTTTATTTTAGCCTTCGCTTTAGAAGATATTTCTCCTCTACGGAAAGCCGCATTATGAGCCATAGTATAATCAAAAGCTTTTTGTGGTGTGTTTATATTTAATCCAATACCTACTTTAGCAGCCGCTCTGCTTAATAAAGTTTCTTTTGTTTCTGCTTCCCTAGCTCGAGCGTATAAAAGCTCTTGAGCTCTACGTGTATATTCGTCTGCTTTTGTATCCTCGCTCGCAGGTTTTCCGTCTCTATCTAACAGGCCTTCGGTGTCGGCTAAAGCTTTGTTGTGAATATCTCTGTAAAGTTTATTACTTGAGTTGCTCAAATAAGACTTTAAATTATTAGAATATATAGTTTGCTCCGCAGCGCTTGTAAAAGCAGCATCGTCTATAGCGTGACTAATTTCGTGCAGAACCATGGTACCTGCCGTAATTTGACCGTCTTTTAGTCTTTGATCAATCGTCTCTTTATCAAAAGTTATCAACTTAGCTTTTCCTTCTAAAGGCACAATAACTCCGTTAGATCTTCCTTCCGCGTCTTGCTCTAATAAATTTTTTGCTTGGGTAAGAGTTGCTTGTATTTCGTTTTCAGTTAACTTAAGTTTTCTTAACTCAGCTTCAAATTCTTCGATAGTACTTATACCTACTACGTCGATGTTTTTTAGTTGCTCCGCGTTAAGTATTTTAGCTGCGTTAGTGTCAATGTCTAGTTTTGTAGAAAGCACAAACCCTTTTCTGTTTAAAAAGGTGTTTGCTATATCAGCGTACTCTTGCTCTTTTTGGTCTTCGGTTAAAGCTTCGCCGTCTAACTCCAGGCTTTCGACCATTTCTACAATTTGCTTGTCTCTTTTTATTTCTATTATTTGATCTTTTACCGCATTGTCTTTCATGGTCTGCAGTACCTGAGCAAGCTGTTGGCGCTTTG
>ERZ1049444.1079-NODE-1079-length-21782-cov-8.273853_pt1 | contig 21782 bp, 15 predicted proteins | sample MGYA00383101_ERZ1049444 | MGnify/ENA primary metagenome ERZ1049444 (study PRJEB29581, sample SAMEA5548371) | metagenome | biome: marine; feature: coastal; material: water | depth 50 m | study: Short-term variability in the microbial, nano- and picoplankton...
GAGATTCATGCCTACCAACAAAGGGATACGGCTCGAGATCAGAACATCCATTTCTTACGCTTGCTCGTTGCCGATCTTTTCGATGAGGAAGAGCTTGAGCCCGAACAGGAAGAAGAGCAACGGGAAGAGCAAGTGCTTGCACGGCAGTCTTGGATTGAAGAGCATCAAGAAGGATTAGATGAACACGCTGCTCTTGTGGAGGAAGAAGAAATCGGCAGTGGCGTGACCGTCATGGCACAGATTGCTCCAGAGGAAGACGACATCGAGGAACGGCTTGAACGAGAAGGTGGGAAAGGTGGGGAAGTTCAACTCTCCCTTGCGTGGGATGATTACAATGATCTCGACATGCACGTCTTTTGTCCATCTGGCGAGCGCATCTATTTCAACAATAAAAACAGCGAATGTGGCGGCGAATTAGACGTCGACATGAACGTGCGTCCGGTCAGCAACAACCCCGTTGAAAATGTGGTCTGGACCGGTCAAGCACCGCCCGGAAAATACAAAGTTGGTGTCCACTTTTACAAGCACCACCGAAAGCGACGCACCAAGAAAACCACCACCTTCAGGTTGCGAGTCATGGTTCATGGCAAGTCGAGGGATTACAGCGGGACGATCACTTCGGGAAGCGCCATGCAAATGGTGACAAGTTTCACACTGAAGCCCAACAGTTCGACTTCGACAAAATCGATTCCATTGTGATCAGAATTTCTGGCCACGCATGAACCGTGAGAATTTCGTCAACGGATTGACGCTGGGGCGTGGCATGAGGCCCAACCGCCAATCCAATTCATTGGCTTGATCGTACTTGAGCAGGTCATCGAAACCACCAATCCATTCCTCGTTGATGAAAATCTGAGGAACAGACTTGCTTCCCTTTGTCCGAGTCAAGAATTCCCGGTCCATCCGTGCAGAAGAACCGAGTTTTTTCTCTTCATAGGCCACGCCTTTGCTGTCGAAGAGACGCTTTGCATTAACGCACGCCCCACAGCCTTTGTTGGTGTAGACCTCAACTTTGACCATGTCAATGCCAGCAGATGATGGTCTTCAACCTCACTGGGGTGCGGTGGTAGTCCCTCTCGGATTTGAACCGAGGTCGGAGGAACCAGAATCCTCCATGATGGACCGCTACACTAAGGGACTGTTGTGTTGGCGTATCGCCTTTCCCTCTTCAATTCAGCGGTTCGAACGAGTGGTGAGAATAGGCGAGTTAGCCTTCGATTGAAACGAAGCGAAACAGCACCTTGGAAACGGCGCTCAACATGAGAACAATCATGAACGAACCAAGCGCCCATTTTGCCCAAGGTCGCTCCTTCTTTTCTGGTGGCCAAGGATCGATGCCGAGGTCTTCTGCCTCACGGACAAGCGCTGCCAATTCGGCCAGTTCTTCTTCGACTGATTGCGCCGCCATGAATTTTCCAAGACCCCCCGCTACAAGACCTTCACGCTTCCATGCGCATGCAAAGCCTTGAAGCCGGTGCGTTCGAGGCCAATTCATGAGTGAGGTTCCACAAGGTGTTGCTTTCCCGTCGATGGAACGTCGACCTCCACGCCCAACAGCGACCATGACCATGACCCGTGATGGGCCAAACGGCGTTGAAGTGCTGCTTGGCCTTCGCTCACCGACCATGCGTGCGTTCCCATCCTACTGGGCCTTCCCCGGTGGAGGCGTCTCAAGAGTCGATGCTGCCGCTGTCGAACAGCTCGAAGGCCTTGAGGGCCCTCAAGCCAAAACCATCGCCTGCATCTTACGAGAGATGAGCGAAGAATTGGGATTAGCTCCTTCGGAAGAAGGCCTTGTGGCGCTTGAACCATCCGTTCGTGCTGAAATTATTGCTGACAAGGCTCGCTATCTTCCGCTTGCCATAGAGGGGCATGTGCCCCACGTTCGAACCAATCTCAGGGTGCTTTGCCATCGAATCACACCACCGTTTGGCCCCGTGCAGTTTGACAACGCCTTTCTACACTACCACGCTGGTGAAGCAAGTGAAATGCCTGAAATTGATTTAGAGCCACAGACAGAATTCACTGAACTCATGTGGGATGCACCAGCGAACATTTTGGCACGTTGGTCAAACCATGAAATAAAAGTGGCCCCTCCTGTTGTCACCCTCCTCATGGAAATTGAGCGTGTGCTTGAACGCACCAATGGAAACATGGAACATGCTGCAACCGACATTGCAGAACGCCTGCCTGGGCGTCGTTCCATCTTGTTTGCACACGGTGTTGAAGTCGTCCCTGTTAAGACAGCAACATTGCCTCCAGCCGATCACACCAACGCCTATCTGTTGGGCGACCCAAACGGAGATTTTGTGCTCGTTGACCCTGCTGCTCATTTGCGAGAAGGAATGGAAGACCTCGCCAATGCAGTCGAACGGCACAATGGCACCCTTGTCGCCCTCTTGTTCACGCATTCACATGGCGACCACATCGGCGACATTGGGCTGTTACGAGAAGCATTTGATGTACCGATTTGGGGCAGTGAACACACCGCCAAGAGCGTCACATGCGACCGAATCCTCACCGATGGAGAAGTGCTGAGGCTCGGGGCTACTGAATGGGAGGTGCTCATCACCCCAGGCCATCATCCCGGCCACGTGTGCCTGTTGGGAGATGCTGGTCTCATCGCTGGCGACATGGTCGCAGGCATTGGCACGATTCTTATCCCGCCTCACACAGGCGACATGGAAGTCTATATTCAGCAACTTGAACGGTTGAAGGACCGCCAACCACACCTCCTCTTCCCATCTCATGGACCGGTCATTGCTCAACCAACAAGGATCTTTGAACGCTACATTAGCCACCGTTTGGCTCGTCATCAGCGCGTGCTGGAGGCCGTCGGTGAAGCATCGTCGATCACTGAGATCGCATCGCTGGCATATGCAGACACACCCGATGCACACCCCGGTCTTTCAGAAGACCAAACGCTCTCGCATCTATTGGTTCACGAACGCGACGGTCATGTCCACCAAACGCCAAACGGATGGGCCTTGAACGAATGAGCACCGCAGGGTTCATTCAACCGCCCTATTTAGCGACAGCATGCCTCGTCGTATTGTCCTCACAAAAGCTGGTGGTCCGAACACCCTCGCTGTGATTCCGATGGACATGCCCGAGCCAAAAGCGGGTGAAATTCGAATTGAAGTCGCCTATGCGGGCATCAATTTTGCAGACCTCTTGATGCGACTGGGTCTCTATCAACCGAGGCCAAAATACCCCTTCACTCCTGGGTATGAAATGAGTGGCACAGTCAATGCAATTGGTGAGGGCGTCACCGATTTTACTGTTGGACAGCGGGTGGTTGCTGGGCTCCCGAATGGTGGCCAAGCAAGCCATGTCATTGTACCTTCACACCGCGCTCTTGCGCTTCCTGATGATGTTGGATTGGATGTCGCAGCGGCGATTCCTGTGACCTACCTCACCGCCCATCATATGCTTCATCACCTTGGCCACATGAAAGAGGATGATTCCGTTCTGATTCACGGAGGTGCCGGAGGCGTGGGCACTGCTGCGTTACAAATCTGTCAATGGGCGGGCGTATCCAAGGTTTGGGCAACTGCATCAGGTCACAAAAGTTCCACAATCGAGGCCTATGGCGGCATTGCTATTGACCGGCATAACGAAGATTTTGTGGAAGTGATCAAACAAGCCACAAACGATCAGGGCGTCGACCACATCCTCGATCCAATTGGAGGCGACAACCTCAGCCGCTCACTTTCAGCGCTCAAAGAAGGAGGACGCCTCTACACCTACGGAATGTCTGCGGCCGCTCCATCATCGAAACGAAGCATCATTCGTTCCTTCTTGGCTTGGCGACGCACGCCTAAATTCGATCCACTACGACTGATGACACGCAACCGAGGTGTGTTTGGTGTGCACATGGGCACATGGAAAGATGAGGCAGTGATGGTTGAACAACTTCATACAATCCTCAAGGGCGTCGAGGAAGGTGTATTGGCACCCGTCATTGACTCAGTGTTTGATGCTGAAGATGTGGCAAAAGCACATCAGTACATCCACGACGGAAAGAACATCGGCAAAGTTCTGCTTCGCTTCAAGTGAGCATTGAAGAAGCCTCGACCACACGCAATGAAGGAGGGCAAGCAAATGAAAGCGGCAATGTCTGGTTTTGATCTTCGTGCAGTGGCACAAGAGCTCGATGTTTTTGCTGGAGCTTATGTCAAAAAGGCATACATGCCACACTATGAACAGATTGTGCTTCGCATTAACCCAAAGGAACAGGATCAATTCGACTTGGTTCTTGTCCGTGGTTCGAGAATTTACACCTCGCAACGAGACCGCCCAATGCCAATGACGCCACCACCGTTTGCAATGGTTCTCCGCAAGCATTTGAAAAATGCACGAATGACGGGGGTTCGTCAACTTGGCTTTGACCGCGTGTTAGGATTTGATTTTGATACAAAACACGGCAGGTACCACCTCTACGTGGAAGTGTTTCGAGATGGAAACATCATTCTGACAGACCAGGAGGGCGTCATCATCCAACCGCTGACGCATGCCTCCTATGCAGGTCGTACGCTGAAGAAGGGCGTTGTGTACCAACCTCCTCCTGCAGCGATGGACCCTCATGACCTTGATGTGGCGACCCTCTCTGAGTTATTTTCAACATCCGATCGAGACCTTGTTTCGACGCTCGGTGGAAAGGCAAATCTTGGTGGCACACACGCCAACGCAGTGTGTGACTTAGCCCAACTCGAACCGAACATGGCGACCCAAGATGCCAATGTAGAGGATGTTCATGCAGCGTTGCAGACATTGTTGGGACATTTAGGAGAACAACGACAAGGCATTCTGTTGATGAAGGCGACCGACGAGATGGATGTCGACGCTCTTGAACAGAAGGCTGCGTCAATGGAAGCAAATGGTTTACGTGACCGCTTTTTTGAAGAACACGCTGGTGAAGCCACACCAACGATCCTCCCCTCACATGCTGGCATGGCACAGGCAAAGTTTGCGACATTGTGCGAAGCCGTCGATGCATGGAAAGGAGCCCATGATGCTGGGGCACTCGCCCGCCGAGAGGCGGAAAAATTGGACATCGCAGCACCAGGAAGAGGGCATTCGACTGATGTCGAACGGCTTGAACGACGCAAGGTCCAACAGGAAAAAGCGCTCTCTGGATTTTCAAAGAAAATTGAGAAACAGCAGATGATTGGGCACACCATCCAAAACAATTGGACGCATGTAGAGAGCCTGCTCAAGCAAATCACAGAAGCAATCGAAGCAAAGGGCTGGAAGGAAGTCAAATCGATGGCCAAGAGCATACCATGGATCGTATCGCTCAATCCTGCTGAACGGTCCTTCCTCAGTGTTCTTCCAGATGAAAATGGCGAGCCTAAGGGACCTCAAGCAACGCTTTCCATCGATGAAAGCGTGCATCAAAACGCACAACGTTTCTTCACGGCTGCTCGAAAACAGAAGGATAAAACCAAGGGCGCTGTCGACGCTCTAGAAGATACATTGCTCCACCTTCAACGGGCTCAAAAGAAAGAAGCTAAACAGCAAGCCACTGGAAAATTGAACAAAATCAAGCGAAGCAAGCGGCTATGGTTTGAGCATCACCGTTGGAGCATGATCAGTGGAGGTCACTTGCTTGTTGGTGGAAAGGATGCAAAGGGCAACGATTCGATTGTCAAGAAGCATCTGTCTGGCCAAGACCGGTACTTGCACGCCGATTTACACGGGGCCCCGAGTTGCAGCCTCAGAGCAACCCAGGGCTTTGTCGTCGACCAGCACAAACCCGCTCACATTCCTGCTGATGTTCCTGCGTTCAGAATTGTCGACAAACTCGGTGATGAGCGCATCACTGAAGAGAAGTTACTCGAAGCAGCCTCGATGGCCTTGTGTTGGAGCCGGGCATGGGCAGGTGGCGGCGCACACGGAACCGTGTATTCCGTCAAACCCGCTCAAGTGTCTAAGACGGCACAAACCGGTGAATTCGTTGGCAAGGGTTCGTTCATCGTGCGAGGCAAACGTCAGTGGTTCAAAGATCTCGATGTGCAAATTGGAATCGGTATTGTTGCCGTCAATGGCGTGCCACTCCTGATGGGCGGTCGCCCTGAAACCATTGCTGCAACATGCCAAAGGTACGCGATTCTCCGACCAGGGCTCACCAAAAAAGAGCAACTTGCGAACCGTATTTACAAGAACACAGGCCTCGTTACTGACGATGTGTTGCCTGTGATACCGGGCGCTTCAGACATCATCGAAGATTATGGAATCTTTTCGCCACCAGCCACAAGTGCTGAGGAAGAATGAGTTGCAGGCTCAGTTGTTCCCTTTGCGGCCACGGCTGAAGCCACCTTTCGACGGCCTGTTGTTTCGATTGGCTTGGCTGTTGCCAAAGCCTTTCTTCGAATTATTGGAAGGTTTGTAGGTTTGGCCTCGGGCCTGGCCTCGGTATCCCTTAGAGGGACCCCCGGAACCACGGTCGTTCGACCTTGAATCATTGCCACCGCTGCGGTTGCTATCACGGAATCCGGATCGCCCACCGCTGTCGTTGCTTCGACCACCACGGTAACCTCCGCCACCGCCGCCGCCACCGCCGCTTCGGCCGCCACCACGGTAACCTCCGCCACCGCCGCTGCTTCGTCCACCGCCGCCGCTTCGACCGCCACCACGGTAACCTCCGCCACCGCCGCCGCCACCGCCGCTTCGGCCGCCACCACGGTAACCTCCGCCACCGCCGTTTCGACCACCACCGCTGTATCCACCTCGGCCACCGCCGCTTCGTCCACCACCACGGTAGCCTCCGCCACCGCCGTTGCGTCCGCCGCCGCTGTATCCGTCTCGGTTTTGTTCACGGGAACGGCGATCAGCCGCAATGTAAACCACTTCGAATTCAGGAAGGATTGAAAATTCTGGAGGCATGAACTCAACGTTGATTCCAACATCGCGTTGAATGCGAACATAGGATCGCTTCTGAGGGCGTTGTACGAGCGAGACAACAACACCTGAGGCACCACCGCGAGCGGTTCGACCACTGCGGTGTTTGTACGCCTTACCGTTTTCTGGAGGATCGTAGTGAATGACACAATTCACGCCAGCCACGTCAATACCACGAGCAGCAACATCTGTTGCAACGAGTGCCATGCATTCGCCGTGTTGGAAACGCTCCATGGCTCTGTCTCGGCCTCGTTGTGTCAATCCGCCGTGGAGCGTTTGAACGGCCATGCCGTCGTAGCTCAGGTCGTCGCCAACTCTGTCGACTCCAGCGCGGGTGCGGCAGAACACAATGGTTCGTCCACACTTGCGAATAAGTTCGGCTGTGATGTCTGGTTTCTTGGAGTTGGGCATCAACCAAAAGTGATGAGTCATGCTTTCCATGCTCACTTCCTTTGGTCCGACTTCGATGGTAACCGGATCGGTTTGATAATCACGAACAAGGTCAGCAACTTCGTCATCGAGGGTGGCGCTGAACAAGATGGTTTGTCGGTCTTTTTTACATGCGTCAAGAATCTCGCATACGGGTTCCATGAAACCCATGTCCGCCATTCGGTCTGCTTCATCAAGCACAACCACAGAAACATCATCAAGCGAGAGGGAGCCTCGCTCCATCAAATCGAGCAGGCGTCCTGGGCAAGCCACAAGCACATCGACACCACGGTCGAGGGCACGGAATTGCTTCTTGTACGAAACGCCACCATACATTGCTTCGACGTACAGTTTCAAATCGTATGCAAGGGGGTCGAGAACCTTGTAAATTTGTTCTGCAAGTTCACGGGTTGGCGTAAGAATGAGCGAAGTCGGTCGGCGAGGTTCTGCCTCTGTGGTACGAGCAAGAAGAGGAAGTCCGAATGCGAGGGTCTTACCTGAGCCCGTTGGCGCTCTGCAGCAGACGTCTTTTCCGAGCATTGCATCTGGAATTGACTCTCGCTGAACTTCGAACGGTTCAAGGATGCCTTGCGTTTTCAGAGCATTCACCAATACTGGTTCGATACCCAAGTCACTGAACGACACCATACACGCACCCCATTCCAACCCGCCGTCCGACCCTATTTGAAACCAACAGTAGGAATAATCGCCCATTCCTGTGGCTCAATTGGTATTCAAGCGCTCCGAACAAGCATGGCAACTGCATTCCCACCGCCGAGGCAAAGGGTCACAATTCCGCTCGATGATTCAAGACGACGCATGACACCAAGCATGGTGATTAAGCACCGTGTGCCACTGGCTCCGAGAGGGTGGCCAAGGCTGACTGCTCCGCCATGGAGGTTGAAGCGATCTTCTGGAATGTTCAATTCTTGGGCCACCGAACATGAGGCGGATGCAAAGGCTTCGTTGTGTTCGTACACATCCACATCAAGGACACTGAGTTCGTTTCGCTCAAGGAGCATCTCCACAGCGGTGATTGGTGCGCTCATGACTCGGGCGGGTTCAACACCGCTTGTGACATAATCTTCGACATAGCCGAGAATCTCCCAACCTTGTTGTTGAGCAAACGCAGCATCAGCCAGAAGAACGGCGCTTGCTCCATCGTTGAGTGTGCTGGCGTTGCCTGCGGTCACTTGACCGTCTTTCTTGAACACTGGACGAAGACCTGCAAGTGATTCTGCCGTGGTGTTCGAGCGAACACCCTCATCTGAATGGAAGTGAATCGGATCGCCGCGGCGTTGTGGGATTTCAACCGGGAACATCTCCCAGTCAAACCAACCGTTTGCTTGAGCGGTTGAAGCCCGGTGTTGGCTTCGTGCGGCGTAGGCATCAGATGCCTCACGAGTGATGTTGCATTCCTCGGCAATGGTTTCGCCTGTGGTGCCCATGTGAACATCGTTATAGCCGTCCCAGAGTCCATCATGAATCATGGAATCGACAAGGGTGGAATCACCCATTTTCGAACCTTTTCGGTGATTCTTGAGCAGGTGAGGGGCATTGGACATGCTTTCCATACCACCTGCGATGATTGCTTTGTATTCGCCTGCACGGATGCTGTTTGAAGCCATCATCGTTGCTTTGAGTGAACTGCCGCAGACTTTGTTGATGGTGACGCAAGGCGTGGTGTATGGCAGATGCGCCCCGAGTGCGACTTGGCGGGCAGGGTTTTGCCCCGCTCCTGCTTGAAGCACTTGACCGAAGATGACCTCGTCAACAACACCCGAGGATGGGTCGAGGCCTGCACGCCGGCAGACTTCTTGAACAGCCAGAACACCAAGTTCAACCGCTGTAAAGCCTGAGAGAGCGCCCATGAATTTGCCAATTGGCGTTCGGGCAACGGCACAGATGGCAACCTTAGGCTGAGGCATGTCCGCCCTAACGGGACTTTATTCTTCAATGTGCGCGCCCCTATATCAGCCAACTTTCATGAGAAGCCTTGATGATGTGAAGGTGCTGGCCAGTGCATGGCGAAATTCAAGACTGGATTCACAACGGACCGAGAAGCGAACGAAATGCGACACGTCGAGGTGGAAATCGATTTCACACCGAACGCACTTGCTTCAATCCTCTACCGACAAGGCGACACCGTCATCCTTGCTTGCTGCACAAAGGAAGCTCGATTGCCAGGTTGGTTCCCACGAGATTCCACAAAAGGATGGGTTCACGCAGAGTACTCACTCTTGCCAGGTTCGACCGATTCGAGGTTCCGAAGAGAGCGCCGTGGTGCAAAAGGACGCACCCAAGAAATCGAGCGTTTGATTGCTCGTTCACTCCGTGCTGCTGTCGATCTTGAAGCACTTGGGCCTGTGGCCCTCAATGTTGATTGTGATGTGCTAAACGCCGATGGAGGCACCCGATGTGCATCGATTACCGCTGCGAACATTGCACTCCGACTTGCTGTTCGCCGGCTCATTGCTCGAGGCGATTGCCTTCCATTGGACATGCGACCTACCGAAGACGAACGACGCAACGGATGGACTGCTCCATCCCTTTCCGACACAGAACGAACCAACCATGAAAACGCTGTCATCCCACACGATTTGGCTGCCATTTCAGTCGGTTTGATCGACGGCGAAGTGTACCTTGACCTCGATTATGTCCTTGACTCAAACGCAGATGTGGACATGAATGTCGTCAAAACTGCCGATGGAAAGTACGTCGAAATTCAAGGCACAGGAGAAGAATCAACCTTTTCTGGTGAAGAACTCGTTGCGCTGTTAGCACGAGCCGATGGTGGACTTGAGGCACTCTTTGATGCTCAAGTCGCAATCCTTGATGGCATCGAGTGAGGCATACTGTTCGGGCGGAAGCCTTGATATGGCAGGGGTCATCGCCAAGTTACACGGGTCAGTAGCTTAGTTGGGAGAGCGCGGCACTGAAGATGCCGAGGTCGCTGGTTCAAGTCCGGCCTGACCCACCTCAACACACCAGGAGCGAAAGCTGTCTTCAAAATTCATGATTCCTGACACGGCAAAAGCTTGTGTGGATCTTGTTCCCATCGTTGGGTTCATTTGCATGAACCTCTTCTCGAGGGCATGGGCGGAAAGGGTGATGAGAATCCAGCACCGTCTGAGGGCACCGAGCATGAAACTCGAAAGGATAAACTCAGCAAAGAACTCGAGGTGATTCGAACCCGAAGAACCGGTGGCTCAGGCCGCAGTTTCTTAGCAAAGAAAGAGAATTTCGTCCTCTTTGGCGGCATCGTTTACTGTGGAGTGTACGCGCTCATGGTCTTCGCCATGTCTTCTGGAATGCTCGGTGAATCAACAGCACTCGATCACGCCGCTTCCAAGACCTTCCTCGACATTGGCGGCGAATGTGAAGAGATCACGGAAGAGCCGTGGATCCACATGTTCCCTAACGAAGACCTGCATGTTTTCTCTCTGGCAGGTCATAACCTTCCTGAGGGTTTTGCATCACTCGCATATGAGGTTACATCGACCGATGAAGGTCAAGAATGGTGGTCGAAAGCAAACTCGACGGTCTCGACGGTCAAGTTCAAAAGCGGCTCAGAAACAGGTCGTTCCAATTATCAAGCCGACTACAGCGACTTAAACGAAGGCCACTATTCAATGACATTCGAAATTTCAGTTTACAATCAATCGAACCTCACCGGTGCAAGCATCGTTGAAGGTGGCGAGCAAATTGAAAAAACCATTGAATTTGAAATCTCAGAATCAAAACAAACCCTTGCTTTCCTTCCGTTTATTGATGACGAAACCAAGCAAGACATTCGGGTCACTGACACAGGTGCCCGCTCATGCTGGAGCGTCCAAGATTTGGGTGACTGGGGCTACCTTCTCATCGGTGCTGAACTTGGCGGCGGTCGAGAAACAGCCATGCTCTCCGGTGGCTCTGCCGGCATCCCTGCCTGGTGGATGGCTTTCACATCCCTCTCCCTCTCAGCGATCACCTTGCTTGTAATTTACCCGTTGATGTACAAAATCTACCACCAAGAAAGCGACGACATTCTCTCAAGGGCTCACATTGGCCGCCTTGTTGAAGAGATCTTGACAAAAACGGCAAACAGGTTGTCCATCGATGTCGATTGGGAATTGTACAAACTCGAACCTCGAGAATTATCCATTGACATCATGATTCCGTACAAGAACACGGAATCCACACTGTCAGATAGCAAGGACGTGCGTGCTGAAGTGCTTCGAGAAATTCTTGACGAATTCGCAATTTTCCGTGTGTTCAAACCCGTTCAATTAACCGTACGAACGATTGGTGTCAATCAAGGCATTGACTTTGATTCTGGCGTTGGAATTGGCACCTCTGCAGAAGAAGAGACAGAAGAAACTCAGAACTATTCATCCTTCTTCTCCGAACTTCACACCCTCTCACGTGTGGAAGATGAAGTACGAGAAAGCCTCGAACTGTTCTTCGCCCGTCGAAACGACCTCGCAATGAAAGGTGCAGTCGTTACCAGTGATGACAGGGTCATCTTCGTCTCTGTCATTTATCGGCCCACTCAACGGTTTGCTTTCTTCAGGTTCAAGAAAACCAGGGACGAAGTTCAGACCGAACTTTATCGATTCATCTCCAAGCGAAACGCTGACTTGTTGGGCTCCCAAGATCTCATTGTCAAAGGACGAAACCAAGTCTCCACATTGGCTGACCGGGCTGGTGCTGGGCGCGTTGAGCGAGCCTCAAAAAGCGACGAGCGAATTGTGGCCGTCGCTCGACAAGACGGGCTCGGTGGTAAAATGCTCCAAACCAAACTGCTTGGCGATACACTCTCGACGGTCGAGTACATGGCCAACGAAAAGCGTGAAATGATCAACAAGTGGGGCTTCTGGGGCTTGATTGTCTTCGTCTGGATTCCGTTCATGGCATCAGGTGTGTTGGTTGGTGCAATGCTCGGATTGCTTTCAAGAATGAACTTCACCCGCGTGCTCTCTGCCACCTTCATCGGTGGGTCAATCGCTTCAATCACGTGGGCTTACACCGCTGAAGGAATTGTGAAATTCATGCACCAATACAAACTTGAGGCCGTCATTCCTCTGATCATCATCGTCTTCGTTGGCGCTGCGTTCCTGCACATTCGTTCGACCAAGATGCGCCGTCAGACTGAACTTTTCGAAGACACGCTTTTGGACAATTTCCACGCGAACATCCAAGCCAAATACGGCGAGCAAGGATGAGGATTCCAATGGACGCCATCACTGAAACGACTGGCAAAGAAGGGCATGTCGGCGAGGCATCGACCATTGGCATCGTAACCGTCAGCGACCGAGCCAGCGATGGAACGTACGAAGACCAAGGTGGACCAGCAATTCTTGCTTTCCTCAACGACGCGATTGCAAGTCCATGCAGCGTCCACTACATGTGCGTCCCAGATGTCCAAGCAACCATTGAAGCAGCCCTGGTTGAACTCGCCGATGAGGTTGGCTGTGATGTCATTGTCACAACAGGCGGTACAGGCCCCACGCCTCGGGATGTAACACCGGAAGCGACAGAGGCCGTTCTTGACCGAATCCTTCCCGGATTTGGCGAGCAGATGCGGGCCATATCACTGAAGTATGTACCAACCGCCATTCTCTCGAGGCAACTCGGTGGGACCAGGGGTTCTTCCGTCATTTTCAACCTCCCAGGACGTCCTAAATCAATCAGGGAGACCATCGATGAAATTTGGCGAGCTGTTCCATATTGCGTGGATTTAATCGGTGGTCCTTACATCGATACTGTGGATGAAGTCTGCAAAGCATTCAGGCCTGCCTCTGCCCGTCGCAGGTGAACACAAAACCCAAGCAAGAGTTCATTGAGTAGATTCCTGAGGCAATCACATGGACCCAAAGAACAACGGAAATTTGCTCGTTCTGAATGCCATGATGATCTTACCTGAAAAGACCGTTCTCGGCGACTTGCGAACTGAAAATGGAACCATCTCAGAAATCAAGATTGGCGGCGGTCTTGAGCCAAACGACAACGAACACGTCATCGATGCGACCGGGTTGCATCTTCTTCCGGGCGCCATTGATCCCCAGGTGCATTTCAGAGAACCAGGTCAACCGGAAAAGGAAGACCTTGGGAGTGGGTCTGCTGCCGCTGTCAGTGGAGGCATTACTTCGTTTTTGGACATGCCGAACAACAAACCAGCCATCACAGACATGAAAGGCATGCAAATGAAACTCGACAGTGCCGCTGCTACATGCGTCAACAACTACGGCTTCTTCATCGGCGCTACGCCAACCAACCTTGCAGAACTTCAGGAAGTCGTTGGGACCGCTGAAGCACCCCGAGCCATTCCTGGAATCTGTGGAACAAAGGTGTTCATGGGGTCCTCAACTGGAACCTTGCTCGTCAACGAGCGTGAAGCACTCGATACAATTTTTGGCGGAATTGGTGGACTGATTGCCGTTCACGCCGAAGACGAGGACCGGCTCAACGAACGTTACCCCTCCTTTGAACATCGCACAGACATGGCTGCTCATGCTGAATGGCGAGACGATGTGACGGCACTGCTTGCCACTCAACTTGCAGTGGAACTTGCAGAGCGACACCAACATCGACTCCACATTCTCCATCTTACCTCTGGACTCGAAGCTGATTGGTTGGAAGGACGAACCTCGTTGCCAAGTCAAGCAGTAGGAAAAGGCGTCATCACAACTGAGGTTCTGCCTCAGCATTTGACATTCAATGAAACGGATGTGGAACGTGAGGGGGTCCGCTTGAAGATGAACCCTCCAATACGCTACCAAGCCGACATGGACATCCTGTGGCGCAGAATTCACGACGGAACGGTGCAATGCATCGCCACCGATCACGCACCCCACACGTTGGAAGCAAAGGCGAAAGGGTTCCCTGCTGCACCGAGCGGCATGCCAGGTGTTGAAACTTCACTCCCAGCCATGCTCACCCATGCCAAGGATGGCCGATGCACCATCGAAGATGTCGTCAAGTGGATGTCTGCGAATGTAGCGGATTGTTACAACATGACGAACAAGGGTGCACTTCGGCAAGGCCATGATGGAGATCTTGTCTTGGTCGACATGGAACATGAGGCCGAAGTAACTGATGAAAATTCGTGGACTCGTGTTGGTTGGAATCCGTACAGAGGTCGAACCCTTGTTGGATGGCCAATGGTCACCGTTGTCGCGGGTGTGCCAGTGTTCGAGAGAACGCCTGAAACTGGTCCAAAAGGGCAACTATTGGTGAAACCAGGCGAAGCTGGCACAGCGATAAAGATGGCTCCTTGGATTTAATTACAAATACGAATTAATATCAAATTTTGCCGGATAACATTATATGGCAAGATATTTGATTCCGGATTGAGGAAGTCTGCATGAGTTGGCTAGAAGAAAATATTGGAGAAGGATATCAACAGGTAATTGTCGGCGTTGTGCTGTTCATTATTGGTGCAACGATGGGTTGGCTTGAAGCCGCTGACGGCGCTATGACTGCAGCTGACGTCTATGTCCCATCGTTGCTGATGCTCTCTGGGGGAATGGTGACGCTGCTCGGCATCTCCTTTGGCACCGGCCATGAAGACGACAGGACAAACGATTTGATGGATGCCATCAACGATTTGACAAACAGAATGAACGCAATGCTCGGCGAAGAAGAGTGAGTTCAAAGGCCGTAAATCCGGCCGTACTTCTCTTCCACGTAGCGTAGGAAAGGCTCGGGGCTTGGTGGAGCACCTGTCGCTTTTTCAATCAAATCAGCTGGAGAGAATTTGCTTCCTTCGGCATGAATTCTTGGCCTCAACCATTCGAGGAGCGGCGACCAGTCCCCTGATTCAACGAGTGCATCGATGTCACCAAGTTCTTCAGCCATTGATTCGAGAAGTTGTGCTGCATACAAATTCCCGAGGGTGTAGGTTGGGAAGTACCCAAATGCACCCATAGACCAGTGAATGTCTTGCAAACATCCGAGGCGATCGTTTGGAACCTCTTCACCAAACCACTCCTGGAACATGGTGTTCCAAGCCTTTGGCAACTCTTTAACGGTCAATTCACCATTGAACAACTGCTTCTCAATTTCATACCTCAGCATCACGTGGAGGTTGTAGGTCACCTCGTCCGCTTCAACCCGAATGTAGCCGGTTGTCACTTTGTTCGCAATTCGATTCAGGGTCGTCGGGTCCCATTCCGGAGCGGAGGGGAAGTGCTCTTTGTACCAAGGAAGGGCGACCTTCCAAAATGCAGGAGTGCGACCAATTTGGTTCTCCCAAAATCGACTTTGAGACTCATGCACCCCAAGGGAAACTGCAGCACCGCGAGGTGTGTAGGAGTGGTCTGGGTCAAGGCCCTGTTCATACAGGGCGTGACCGGTTTCGTGCATCACACCGTAGAGGCAAGAGAACGGCTCGCTCAAGTCATATCGAGTGGTGAATCGCGTGTCACCTGGCCAAAGTCCAGCGGAAAAAGGGTGGGTCGATGCATCCATTCGCCCTGCCTTGAAGTCAAAGCCCATTGCTTCTGATACCTTGGTGCAGAAGGCTGTTTGTTGCTCGATTGAAAATTCAAGACCCTCCGGCCATGGAGGGTCAGGCGACGTGTCTTTTGCCGCCATAATGCGATCGAGGAGGGGGACGAGTCGTTGACGAAGCCCAGCAAAGAGAGGGTCGTAGTCAGACACTTTCATGCCGACCTCGAACTCATCCAACAAAGCATCGTACGGCGTACCTTCAACCTCAAGGTACGAGATTTTTTCCTTGGTCATGGAAACCAAGCGCTCAAGGTGTGGCTCAAATGCTGAGAAGTCCGAAACAGCCCGAGCATCTTGCCAAGCCATCATTGCTTCGGATTTGGCACGAGCGTAATCCGCTACGAACTGTTGGGGGAGCTTGACCGCCTTGTCATGAGCACGGCGCATCTCTCTCACATTGGCCTGTTGGTCCTCGTCCAAGCCCGGTTCTGCCTCAAGGTGGGCAATCATTTGTCCAAGGTCAGGGTGAATTAGGCGTGAATGTGCTTCTTTTGCTAACCATGAGAGCATATCTGCTCGAGCGGTTGCCCCCTTTTCGGGCATGATTGTTTCTCTGTCCCATCCGAGATGGCCTTGCAAGGCTTGCAATCGATGGATGTCTTTCACGGCAGTGATGAAGGCGTCGTAGGCGCTCATGATTTGACCATCGGGGCGTGGCACATGAACGCTCGTATGTGGGGGGGGTCCGCAGGTCGCAAGGTGGAGATGCACGGACATGTCGGCCACACCTTCAAGATACGAGGCCCCTTCCATGTAACATGGCCAAAACGTTCGGTAAGGACGATGACAAATTGGCCGCCCAAGAAGACCATGAAATCGAGCTGGCTGTGGCCGAGCTCGAAGGCATCGATCTTGAATCAGATGGACAGCCTGAGGCCGAACCACTCATGGCCGTCGTCCCCGATAACGAAATCCCATTTGACAAACTGAACTCAGAGGAAATCAGTGAACAGTTGAAGCGAAGTGCGAAGATGGTGGTTGAAACATGCATGGACATCCGCCGCGGTGAAAATGTTCTCATTGTGTGTGACCCAACCACTGGCGATATTGGTCAAGCGTTGCATGAGGCTGCAAACGAACGTTCCGACAGGGTGCTGCTCATCGTCATGCCAAAAGCGAGGCATCATGGCGAAGAACCGCCAGCCCCGGTGGCGAATCTGATGCGCCAGCAGCAGGTAGTCATTGCTCCAACTCGGTATTCACTGACGCACACTCGAGCAGTCCGTCAAGCACAAAAAGATCGGGCACGGGTGGCCACAATGCCCGGCATGACCAATGAAATGTTCTGCCGAGGGGGAATGTCTGCAGATTTCACCGAGGTGAAAAAACGGATTGGTGCACTCCAACCTCACCTTCGTCGCAGGCGGATCCTCAACGTCAAGTCAGAACAAGGAACCGATGTCACTTTTGAGGTGAACTGGCGTGAATGGAAGCTTGATGACAATGGAATCTGCAATCGGCCAAGGATGTTAACAAACCTTCCAGCAGGAAAAGCATTCATCATGCCCCGGGAAGGAACCATGAACGGAACGGTCGTTATTGACGGGTCATGGGAATCCAATTTGGTTGATGAACCCGTCACCCTCACCATCGAAGCCGGTATGGTTGTCGATGTAACAGGTGGAACAATTGCTGCCTCAATTCGCCAAGAGTTTGGAGAAGCGGCTGGACGATTGCGAGTGAAGGACCGCGAGAACGTATGGACTGTGGCCGAGTTTGGGTTCGGAATGAATCCGCACGCTCGTTTATTTGGGAATGTTCTCGAAGATGAAAAGCGATTGGGCACCTGCTATTTTGCTGTGGGAGATAACTCTGCACTCGGTGGATCTTCGTCTGTTGGCATTCATATCCCAGGGGTCCTCAAAGAAGCAAGCCTCTGGTTTGACGACACCCATGTGCTCGACAAAGGGCAGTTTTTGCTCCAGTTGTAATCACTGAACTGCGTTTTGGGTTCCACAGATTGGGCAGAACCGCCAGTATGGATCAAGCCCAATGCCACATCCACGGCACATCACACCAGATCGAATGGTTGGTTGAACTGAGGGCATTGTTGGGTGGGCTTGGTTCCACTGATGCGTCGGTTGTTGTTGCTGTTGATTCCAGCCTTGTTGCTGTTGTTGTTGATTCCAGCCTTGTTGTTGTTGTTGTTGCTGATTCCAACCCTGTTGCTGTTGCTGTTGGGGCTGCTGTGGTTGCTGTTGCTGTTGGGGCTGTTGCTGTTGGGGCTGTTGCTGTTTTTGAACAGGTTGATTCAACGGCTTTCGGACCGGAGCCACAGGGCGAGGGAGGGCTGCTGCTTTGCCAGCTGCAGGTGAAGACATGAACTCAGACAGGGAGACGCTTCCGTCTCCATCTGTGTCAGCCGCTGCGTGCAACGCTGTTGCTTCCTCAAGGGTTGTGCCAGTCGCCACGGCTAACTCTTCAACCGATAATTGCTCGCTGCCATCAGTATCTGCGGCAATGAAGTGTTCTGCTGCGCTGGTGAACAATTCCTCTTCGGTAACTGGCATTTCCAAAGGAGAAACTGCTGGCTCCGAGGCTGCGGGTTCTGGAGCAGGTTCTGGAATGACCTCTGGCACAGGTTCTGGTGCGACTGGAACCATTGGTTCTGGGAGTTCTTCTGGAACTGGTTCTAGAGCAGGAGTCGGGACTGGGACTTCGGTGGACTCCTCTTTGAGGCCGATATCAAAAGCGCCTGCGAAGGCGTCCTGTGTTGCCTTAGCGACTTGCTTTTCATTCGTTGTGTCCACTGTTGGTTCCACAACTGGTTGATTGATCATTGGTGGCAGTTCCACCTTTGCAGAAGGCGATTCTGGAGCGACTGCGGCTGGCAAAGGCACTGGTTCAGAGGATGTTGGAAGCGGGATGCTTGGTTCATTTGCCGCGGGTTTTGGCTCTGGCACAGATGCGGGTGCCGAAGGCGTTGGAACCATTGGGACACTTGCCGAAGCTGCAACACCGCTTGCCAATGTCGGGACTGGAAGAGCATGGCCCGCAACATCGAGAGCAGCCTCCAGTTCTTCTGCCACCGTTAGCAAGGATGCTTTGTTCGCCTCCGGTTGGGCCAAAAACGATTCAACTGTCGTGAGGTAGCGAGTGACTTCCCCTTTGCCCCCCGTCGCATAAGCAACGGCTAACAGTTTCAGAAGTTTCATTGGATCTGCAAGGGTTGTGAGCTTTGCCAACTCCACCTCGCTGAGTGGGGGGGTGTTGCCTGAACTGTCACCTGCCGAATTGGGGGTTCCAAGGTAATGCGACAGAAGATCGGGCATGGTCATGATGCCCAAATGGCCAGCAACGAGGTAGTAAATTTCTCCACCCTCGCACTGAATTCGCTCGCTTGCTGCATTGAAATCAAACTCTCCGGGGAGCAGGACAATGTCAGAGAGAACTTCGAAGAATTTCTCCATTGCTTCGAGGCGGTCCATGGCCATCAATGTGTGAACCATGTCGGAAGACTCCGTGATGCCGAAATAGGCTGCAGCATCGTCAACTTCGATGCCATCGGGCATCGATTCTCCAGGCAATTCATCGACCATGATTCAACCCCCTACGCATTGGCCACCTGTGTGTGGTTCTTGAGGATGATGCCACCCTTCGGTTGGTGAAACGCCATTGATTCATCGACTCCTTCCGAGGTCGTAGATGGCACGTGATTGAGGTGCTGACCAACCCGTTTCCTGCAATTGCATGAGGATGCTTCGTTCCTGTTCATCATCGTCAATGGCAGTTCGTACCCAGTCGGCTGCAGATTCACGGTCGTCCGCTTGCCAGTCTTCGAAGATGCTGAGATCGATGTTGATTCTTGCTTTGCGAACCTTCGCCGAGGCGTCTTCTTCTGGCGCTTCCTCGACGGCGACTTTCGAGGCCACCTTGGCTGCGGGCACCTTGCTCGGACCGGCACGGCCCCGCGCTGGGCCGGAGGGGGCTTTGGATTGAGGTGGCCCTGAAGTTGGCCCTCTGCCAGGTGGACCACTGCTCGGTTTACCGGGCCCTCTTGCGGCAGGCCCTCGGCCCTTTGGTCCGCCTGTAGGGGCTGGCTTTGGTCGAGGTTTGCTTTGTTGCGGAGAAGCGCGAGTTGTCGGGAAGGAAGATGAAAATGAACCATAATCGCCCTCATCATCATCCCAGTCTTCATCGTCATCATCATCGTAATCGAATTCGTCGCTTCTAAACAAGCGGCGGATGACAACGAGGAGCACGACAACGCCAATCAATGCGCCAACACCTGCCAAAGCAGCGATGGGGGGAGAAAGACCGAACAATCCAGACGAGGTTTCATCGTCTCCAGAAGATGCAATTGGACAACCGTCGCCATAGCCGCCATCTTGGCCGGCGGGCTCATCAATGCAATTGTCGTCGTAATCAAAGACGCCATCGTTGTCAGCGTCGCTCTGAGTTGGGTCACAACCGTTTGAATCGACATAGGTTTTGTAGGCGGGTTTGGTATCTGGACAAAGATCAGCGTCAGTGCCTGATGCATTGTCACCGTAGCCATCACGGTCTCGATCTTCCCATTGTGTCGGGTTGCCTGCCAAACCTGTCGGTTCGAACAAGTCACGGTAACCGTCACCATCATCGATACAACCTAAGAAATCAATGAATGAAGTCCCGTTTTCAATCGGGCAGTCATCAGCATTTTGTCCGTCGATGTTGTCACCATAGCCATCACCATCTTGGTCAAACCATTGTGTAGCATCGGTCGGGAATGCATCCCCAGTTTCATTTTCACGAAGACCGGAGGTTGCGTTTACGGAGTAGGTGTATGTGCCTTTGTAGCCATCGCCATCGAGGTCCTGTTCCAATGCTGTTTCATCGGTGCAGCCGGTGACGTCAACAGGGAAGCCCGCTGGTGTGCTTGGGCAAAGATCGTCTGCGTCGCTCACTCCATCGTCGTCGCTGTCCAATTGTGCTGTTGAACATCCGTTTGCATCGACTTCAGTTTCCACAGTAAGTGGACACAAATCAACAGGATCAAACACACCATCACCATCAGAATCTGTTTCACGCTGGACTTCACTGCATCCAATCGTATCGACGACGTCTTGGTATTCGGTTTGTGGACATTGGTCCATGTCATTCATCACACCATCTTGGTCGTCATCGAGTTGATTGTCAGCGCATCCTGCTTGATTGACGGTGAGACCGGCGTCGGTGTTCGGGCATGTGTCTTGTTCATTTGAGACAAAATCACCATCGTCGTCGGTGTCATCGATAAATCGACATCCTATACCGGTTTCACCACCGTTTGGCACTGTGCCTTCGAGCACACCAGCAATGGTGGTGCACTCATCTGCTTGGTAGCCATCGGGGTTGTCCCCAAATCCATCGTCGTCGAAGTCGAGCCACTGAGTCGGTTCGAGAGGGAACGCATCCGAGGAATCCTCCCATCCGTCGCCATCGGCGTCAGGGCATCCAAAGACAGGGTTGGTGGAATTGCCCCAAACACCAGGGCATCCATCGAGTTCCAATCCAGCACCATTGTTGGTCAAATCTTCATCTGAGAGATCATAGAACGAGGTCCAGCGGTCAGGGTATCCATCGCTGTCATTATCTTCTGCTGCTGCAATGTTGTCGGGGAACAAATCAGGGTCAGTCGCTCCTTGAGAGTTGTTATCCCCATAGCCATCTCCATCTGAATCGGCCCACTGTGTTGGATCGAGTGGCCACATATCGGCGCCCATGGATTCGTTCCATTCAAAGAAGCCTCCGATGTCCGAGGGGTCGGATGACCCGTCGAGGTCAGTATCTAAGCAGCCATTGCGATCTCGCCACGAAGCACCCCAGTCCCATGGGCAAGCATCCCCTGTCACGGTATCTGAGTCGTTATCACCCCAGCCATCACCATCATAATCGGCGTACTGGGAGGGATTGAATGGGAACAAGTCGCCAGTTGGACTGTTTGGATCAAGCGGTGTTGCGCAGCAGTCTGGCCCTGAATTGTCGCCGTAACC
>ERZ1049444.1081-NODE-1081-length-21725-cov-6.067836_pt1 | contig 21725 bp, 24 predicted proteins | sample MGYA00383101_ERZ1049444 | MGnify/ENA primary metagenome ERZ1049444 (study PRJEB29581, sample SAMEA5548371) | metagenome | biome: marine; feature: coastal; material: water | depth 50 m | study: Short-term variability in the microbial, nano- and picoplankton...
GAAGAGCAGCCGGGTATCGTTTTGGCTGGTAAGCAAGCGATCGACAACGACATGAACGCAACCGGTCAAATGCTGTCTGCCCTTCTGGGTTGGTCGCAGGGTACTTTTGCGTCAGAGCTTGAGATCGACGGCGACAAAGCTGTTGTGACACGCGAAGTCGATGGCGGTCTTCAGACAATCAACGTGACGATGCCAACCATCATCACCGTTGACCTGCGCTTGAACGAGCCACGTTACGCATCGCTTCCAAACATCATGAAAGCGAAGAAAAAGCCATTGGACGAAAAGACAGCCGCCGACTACGGCGTTGATGTCTCACCACGTCTTGAAATCGTAAAAACTGAAGAGCCTGCAACACGAGCTGCAGGTGTTATCGTTGGCTCTGTCGACGAATTGGTTGAGAAACTCAAAGAAGCGGGGGCTGTATAATGTCTGTTCTTCTACTTGCCGAAGTAACTGATGGCGAACTGGCGATGGACGCCACTGCCAAAGCTGTAAACGCTGCTCAGGCTATGGGCGACGTCACTGTTCTCTGCGCGGGCGGTTCTGCCGCTGCAGCAGGCGAAGCGGCAGCGAAAATCGCTGGCGTTTCGAAGGTCCTTGTGGCCGAGGATGCATCTCTTGGTCACCGCATGGCGGAATCAACGGCTGCTTTGATGGTCTCACTGGCTGGCGACTATTCGCACATCGTTGCACCAGCAACGACTGACGCGAAGAACGTGATGCCACGCGTTGCGGCCCTTCTCGACGTTATGGTGATCTCAGACGTATCTGGCGTTGTTGACGCCGACACGTTTGAGCGTCCTATCTATGCCGGTAACGCCATTCAGACCGTGAAGTCTTTGGACGCCACAAAAGTCGTCACCATCCGTACGTCGACATTCGACGCGGCTGGTGAAGGTGGTTCTGCTTCGGTTGAGACCGTTTCCGCTGCAGCAGATCCTGGCCTGTCGTCATGGGTCGAGGACAAAGTCGCGGCAAACGATCGTCCAGAACTTACATCAGCTGGTGTTGTTGTTTCTGGCGGACGTGGTGTTGGCTCGGAAGATGACTTCGCCCTTATCGAGAAGCTTGCAGACAAACTGGGCGCCGCCGTTGGCGCGTCGCGCGCTGCGGTCGACTCTGGCTACGCGCCAAACGACTGGCAGGTTGGTCAGACCGGCAAAGTTGTTGCTCCGGACCTTTACGTTGCTGTCGGCATCTCGGGCGCTATTCAGCACCTCGCTGGTATGAAAGACTCGAAGGTTATCGTTGCGATCAACAAAGACGAAGAAGCACCGATCTTCCAAGTCGCGGACTTCGGTCTTGTTGCTGACCTCTTTGATGCTGTACCGGAACTAACCGAAAAGCTGGGTTAACTGTTTAGCGCTTCGACGCACAAATAGCCCAAGTCATTTAGAACGGCCCGCTTTCCAGCGGGCCGTTTTGTTTTATGTCAGGCATTTAGAAAGCACAGGCAAAAGCGCCTTGGTAATGTCGTGATGCGCCATGGGACTTGGCAGCCGCTTGGCCGCTTCAAATTCGTGCCCCAAAAAGTGCATGCCTTCCGTCCCGAGCGTCTGCGTCTCTGCCCCAAACGCAACTTCAACACTTGCAACACAATTGGGTTTAACGCTCTGGATCATCCGGGGCGTAACAAGAAACGGACCACTATGATGCTCGACAGGTTTCTGAGCATTCCCGTCGAACCACAACAAAACGACATTCCCTCCGAGACATTTTAGCAAATGATTGGTCCGCACCACCCAGGTCTCACGTAATGCTTGCACGACATTGCGGTATCCCTCTGGCGACACAGTTTTAAGCCTCGCAAGCATGTGCCGCGTAAAGTTGAACTCCATGAAATCAACCTTTGGGAAAGCACGTTCCAACATCGGCGAGGCTTGAAGAAACCGATCATTTCTACGTGGATGAACGGCGTAATACCGGTTTGAGATATCTGAGGCGCCAAAAACCTGTAGGACCGTTATTTTCGCGCGTTTACAGATGGATAGCGTAGTCTCGTCATTTAGGAAGGCATCTAGCCCAGCATTGTGGCACCCTAAGTTTACATGTGTCATTTCCATTTCTGACCCCACCAGATCTGGAAAAGGGGACATGACGAATTTACCGTAAGTCTCACTCCCGCCCAGAAACGCAATATGCGGCTCTCGTAGTCTTTTTTTAGGCCCTCGAAACAAAAGTCGTGAATTTCCATATCGGCACGGACGAAAGTCCAATGCGGATTCAGCCCAATTGGTTTGGTGCATAACCACCTCCACTCATTATACTCACCCACGGTCATCTATCCGCGTGATTTCCTAGCAACTCCTTAAACTTCCAATTTGATTCATAGTTGCCCCTTGCAACCGCCTTGGCGCACTGGATATGTTCAGGTACCAGCAAAAAGTGAGAGACTAGGGTCATGGACATCCAACGGATCGGAATTATCGGCGCAGGTCAGATGGGCAACGGGATTGCACATGTCATGGCACAGGCTGGATTTGACGTCTTGCTGAACGATATTTCCCAACCGGCGATTGATCAGGCAGTTGAAACCATTGGAAAAAACCTCGATCGACAGATCACCAAGGGCAAGCTGTCAGAGGATGAAAAGGCCGCAACTATGGCGCGGATTTCGACGACTAGAACGCTAACCGACTTGGGGCAAACCGACCTTGTGATCGAAGCCGCGACCGAGCGTGAAGCCGTCAAAACCGCCATTTTCGAGGATCTAGTTCCACATCTGCAACCGCATACTATCCTGACGTCGAACACGTCTTCTATTTCGATCACACGACTGGCCAGCGGCACAGACCGACCCGAAAAATTTATGGGTTTCCACTTTATGAATCCTGTACCGATTATGCAGTTGGTCGAACTAATCCGCGGCATTGCAACCGATCAGGAAACCTACGCTGCCTGTCTAAAAGTTGTTGAAAAACTGGGCAAAACAGCTGCCTCTGCCGAGGACTTTCCAGCATTTATCGTCAATCGCATTCTGATGCCGATGATCAATGAAGCCGTTTATACGCTTTACGAAGGCGTTGGTTCCGTGAAGTCGATTGACGAGTCTCTGAAGCTTGGCGCAAATCATCCGATGGGGCCGCTAGAATTGGCTGATTTCATTGGTTTGGACACGTGCTTGGCGATTATGAACGTGTTGCACGACGGGTTGGCGGACACAAAATACCGCCCCTGCCCTCTGCTGACAAAATATGTGGAAGCAGGATGGCTTGGCCGCAAAACCCAACGCGGTTTTTACGACTATCGTGGCGAAACACCGGTTCCGACGCGCTAGTCGGTCTCTTTCAAAGCCAACGTACGCTCACGCAACCATTCCATAAATGCGCGTGGGTTTTTCGAACGCTCCTGCCCCTCTTCTGGGGGAACCGCGGGCCCAATTACCGGTTTTTGCGGCTTATCAAACGCGTATGCAACTTCATGCAACAACAACGATTGCCTAAGCGTCGCCGAAATCCGATTGGCCATATGATAATAGCGCGAATTTGAGCCGGGGAAGTACATCGGCACCACAGATGCTTTGGTCGTTTTGATCAATTTGGACGTAAATACATTCCACTCAGCTTCGATCGCCGGCCCAAATAGGCTTTCGGATGCAGCGACTGTGCCAGATGGAAAAATAGCGATAAGACCGCCTGCAGACAAATGTTTGCGCGCAGAATTTCGCATCTCAAGCATCTTCTTCTGTGCGTCTTCCTCATGGGGAAAAGGCACCGGAATCATATACTTAGAAGCGCTTTCATCAATGCCTGTCAACATCGAGCGTGTGAGAATTCTGTAATCCTCGCGCCGTCGTCCAATGATGTCGGCCAAAATCATACCGTCGACCAAGCCGTGCGGGTGGTTCGCCACCAAAACGACCGGCCCTTCGGCCGGAATGTTGTCGATTTGGTCCTGAGGCGTAAGCAGATCGATACCCATGGTTTTCATGGTCGCGGCCCAAAACGCTTGTCCTTTGGGCTGTTCATACCGCTCGAAGTCTCGGATTCGGCGAATGATCGGCAGTTTGCCCGTCACCAACTCGATAGCTTTGATAATTTGGCGCTTGATCGGATTGGTGAACGTGGTCGAATAGGTCAGGCTGCGTCGATCATAAATCGGACCGTCGCTTTGAACGGGCGTATTAGTCGATTTATCATTCACTGCGTCTACCACGTAGTTTAGCCACCAATTGTGCGGGGCTTAACCACCCTCGCCAAAACAATCCCCTACGAGATCCTTTAGAGCTGATGCTAACTGATCTGCCTCAGGTCCTGAAGTTCGAACTTCAATAGTTGTTCCAACCGAGGCTGCCAACATCAAAAGGCCCATAATGCTGTCCCCTGATGCATTTAGACCGTCCTTAAAGACCGCGGCTGTCGCGTCAAACTGCTCGACCACTTCGACAAATTTCGCCGAAGCGCGTGCGTGCAGTCCCTTAACGTTGATGATTTTCAGTTCCAAGTCCTGTCTCCAGTGGGGTGAGATTTCTCTCAGGCCGCGCCGCCCTCATGACAGTCGATATATTTGCGGCCAGCAGTGAGGGATGCCTGAACGGCGTCTTCAACATTTCTATGTCGGCTTTTTGCAAGCTTGACCAACATGGGAAGATTGGCGCCATAAAGGATTTTTCGGTCCGAAGGGCGACACGCAAATAGAGACAGGTTTGAGGGCGATCCGCCAAACATGTCGGTGACAATCACTACCCCATCGCCAGTATCTACTGAGTCTGCAGCCGCACAAATTTCAAGTTTTTTGGCTTCGCGATCGTCTTCAGGTCCGGTGGCGATTGCAACCAAGCGGTCTTGCCTGCCGACAACATGTTCGACAGCGGATTGGTATTCTTTCGCCAAGCCGCCATGCGCGACAATCACAATGCCTATCAAGGCAATAACACCTTATTTAATCTGCCCCGCAGCTGTTGCGCGGCGCTCCAATTCTCGATGTCGAATAGACACCTGCAAGTCATCCAGTTCAAGGGTGCGGCCTAGTTTTTCCGCCATAGCAACCGAACGGTGTTTACCACCCGTACATCCCACACCGATTGTCATATGCGCTCTGCCTTCTTTTTTAACGGCAGGCAACATCATTTGCAGAATGCCGTAGATTTTTCGAAAATAATTCGAAAACAGGGGATCCTCGTCAATATAGGCTTCGACGCTTGGGTCTTTCCCAGTTCTTTCCCGCAAATCAGGTGACCAATGCGGATTGCGCAAGAAGCGGCAATCAAAGACCAAATCCATTCCGGGCGGAATCCCACGTTTATAGGAGAAACTTTGAACGGATAGTGCCAGCGGCAAGCCTGCTTGATCCCCATACCAACGGTTCAACACTGCCTTTAGATCATGAGGAGAGTATTCTGTCGTGTCTATTACAACGTCCGCGCGCGCGCGGAGCGGTTTTAGCATTTCGATCTCGGCTGCGATGCCTACATCTGGGCTGTCATCCTCAGCCATCGGGTGGCGACGGCGCGTTTCCGAGTATCTGCGTAGTAAAACCTCTGGGTTACACTCAACGAAAACCAACTCAGGATTCAGATCGGTGGTTTGCTTTATGTCGGATAAGATATCCAACACACCATCAATACTAAAATCCCGATTTCGGATATCCAAGCCCAATGCCGTATGACCGTGGGGTGGGTCGTCTTTTAGCAAGCGCGCAATGTAGCGCAAAGGCATGTTGATAATCGTCTCAAAGCCCATGTCCTCAAGCGCATTAATCGACGTGGTGCGACCGCCCCCAGATGGGCCGGTCACCAAAACAAGCTTCGGCATTTGGTCTGCTTGGATGTTTTGCGTTTTTGTGCCAATGACATTCATGTGTGGCGACCTGACTTGAGAAGTTGCAAAAGCGCTGCCGGAAATGACGGGCTTTCGTTATTATCGTAACACGGAACTTGTTGCCCGAGGATTTCAAGTGTCCGAAACTCTGGCAACCGGTTGTGTTCAGTTTTTTGCATATCTACGATCACGTCAACGTAAACTTGTTCCAAATACTCAGATTTGAGGATGCCGACACCGCGGGCCTCGATTAATCCCTTTAGAGTGTCAGGCGCTTTCGCCTTAATACGGTCTACAGCTTGAGACAGTATCACGCGATCATCTGCAACAAGCGTCGCGCCCAAAGCCATGAGATCGAGCGCGAGAGACGATTTGCCTGCGCCTGAAGGACCGAAAATTAGCAGTCCGCGCCCTGCAACGGCCACGCAAGATGCATGCCAAATTTGATCAGTTTGATTTTTGGAGATTTCGGAACGATCCGCCACTAGCTTATAGCGGCATGCCCACGACGAAACGTGCGCCAAGTGGTTCAGAGGTTATGTCTGCGGCCGTAGGGCGAATGTTTTCAGCCCAGATCACTCCGCCATGTGCTTCGATGATCTGCTTTGAGATCGCCAGACCGAGACCGGAGTTATTGCCAAACTGGCCTTCTGGACGCTCAGAGTAGAACCGCTTGAAAACCTTGGTCAAAGCTTGCTCGGGGATACCGGGACCAGTGTCTTCGACCACGACCAGAACGCGGCTGTCGTTGACACGGCACCAAAGGCGGATCGCATCGCCCTGTTCGCAAAAGCTTGTCGCATTGCTGATTAAGTTAACGAAGACTTGCGCCAAGCGTGCCTCAAGGCCGCGCATAATCACAGGAGTTTTTGGCAGATCCGAGATGAAATCGATGCCCTTATTTCCTGCTTCCTGACCAAGGTAATCCGCTAAGTTTTGAAGCATCTTCCCAAGGTCAAAGCTTTCTTCTTCCTCTTTCACCAGTTCGGCGTCCAAACGAGAGGCGTTTGAAATATCGCTTACCAAACGGTCGAGACGGCGCACATCGTGATCAATCACGTCCAGCAGACGCTCTCGCTGATCGTCGCGTTTTGCAACACGCAAAGTACCCACGGCTGAGCGCAAACTGGCCAGAGGGTTCTTGATTTCATGCGACACGTCTGCCGCGAATTGTTCATTGCTTTCAATACGTTCGTACAAAGCGCCAACCATTCCGCGCAGCGCACCGGACAGTCGCCCGATCTCATCTGGTCGGGCTGTCAGGTCAGGAATTCTAATGCGGTTATGGGCGACGCCACCCTTCTTTGATCGGTCGTTGCCGACCTCAACAGCGTCAGCCAAATCAGACAGCGGGTTAGCGATCAGAGACGCCAGAACCAAGCTGAGACCAATCGACACCAATATCGCCACAAGAAAGATCTTAAGCACTTGTTCACGTTCGCGCTGCAACATGCGGTCCATGGCAGCATCTTTGGTGGTGATCGCAATGGTGCCCACGATCTCGCCATTCAATACAATCGGCGACGCCACGGCGAACAACGATCCACCGTCTAGGCTTTTGGATGTTACGACTTGAATGCTTCCATTCAGGGCCGTTTCGCCAACGGTTTTTGCCAAAACATCCTGTGAAACACCCAAGCCTTCGGTCACGGCTGGTGTGTTCGCCAGTTCGAGCGCCCAATTGCGCAACTTGTCCAAGGTGTCCGTTATCAGGAACCGTTCAGAGCTCGCGAAAGGAGTGGTTGTCGAAGCTGTAGATGCTTCAGCCAATAGATTTCCATCCGGCGCATATACAAAAATTCGGTTCGTACCACGCAGCGCAAGGTCCGATATCAGCGTCTGTGCGCCGCTTACCAAATCATTCTGATCCGCTTCAAGCCGTGCTTCGATCGTGTCAGAGACTAACGACGAGACCGTGGCCAAAGCATCCGCACGTTGACTGATTAGGCTGTCACGCGACGGATTGAGATACAAAATGCCCGCCACAAGAATGGCGAGCGCTATGAGGTTGAAAGTGACGATTTTGCGCGCCAGCGGAGAACTGTTCAGCGACAAGAACCCTCGTCGTTTTCTGCCAGCGCGTAGTTCTCGATCAATAGCGTCGCTCGGACCAATCCAATCGTCGCCCAGAACGACATCGTCGGTTCTGGGACGTGCAATTGCGTTGCGTTGATCCGGGTCGACGGCTGTCATTTACTCTTCGTTGTATCTGTAGCCGATACCATAGAGCGTCTCGATCGCTGAGAAGTCGTCATCTACGGTACGCATTTTCTTACGAAGACGCTTAATGTGGCTATCAATAGTTCGGTCATCTACATAGACCTGATCATCGTAGGCAACATCCATCAACTGATCACGGCTTTTTACAAAACCGGGACGTTGCGCAAGTGATTGAAGTAAAAGGAATTCTGTCACAGTTAACGAGACATCCCTACCCTTCCAAGAAACCGAGTGCCGCAATGGATCCATATTTAGATGCCCGCGGGTAATGATCTTGGTTTCTTCGGTCTGACCGACCTCATCAGATGCAATCGCATCCTGACGGCGCAATAAAGCGCGAATGCGTTCAACCAGAAGGCGCTGCGAAAACGGCTTTTTGACGTAATCATCGGCGCCCATTCGAAGGCCGAGAACTTCGTCAATTTCGTCGTCTTTGGACGTCAGGAAGATAACTGGCATTGCGGTCTTCTGACGAAGACGTTGCAACAAATCCATGCCATCCATGCGGGGCATCTTAATGTCCAGCACTGCCATATCCGGTAGTTTTTTGTTAAAGGCATCGAGTGCCGACTGCCCGTCATTATAGGTTTCGACATCGAACCCTTCAGCCTCAAGTGTCATAGACACGGACGTCAGGATGTTACGATCGTCATCCACCAGCGCAATTCTCGACATGGAACCGCTCCTTACTCTTGTTGTGTTTGCCTGCCTTATTTTTTTGCTGATATTGTACTTTTTAAGCCATTTGATCAACTGCTATCTGCGAATCAGGCAATTTGCTTGGTTCGAGCAGACGAAATCAACGTAAATATTGAGCTAAGTTTTTGAAATCAAATTTCCTATCCGCGCATTGTTATCGCTAACTAACACAGGTTTGCGCTAACTGTGCGCCTGCGACCGGTTACACTTTATAAGGCTCGTGTTAATACCGTGATACGAAAAGGAAACTTCTCGCTGAACCACGAATTCTCTGCGGCAATTAGGAGCGCACATAAAATGACATTTGGACGGGTAAACCCGAATAACCGACTTGAAGATCACGGGATCGAAGGTCTGGGGAATGTCTATTATAACCTTCTTGAGCCTGCAGTCATGGAGCAGGCCCTGAAACGGGAAGAAGGTAAACTAGGTCTTGGTGGCGCATTTCTTGTTAGCACAGGAAAGTTCACTGGCCGCTCACCTCTAGACAAACACGTCGTTAAAACTGCCGACGTCGCTGATACTATTTGGTGGGACAACAATGCCTCTATGTCGTCTGAAGGTTTCGATAACCTTTACGAAGACATGCTAGCCCACATGAAGGGGCGCGACTATTTTGTTCAAGATCTTGTTGGTGGTTCCGACCCAGCATACTCAATCGACGTACGTATGGTGACTGAGCTTGCATGGCACGGTCTGTTCATTCGCCACATGCTACGCCGCCCAGAGCGCGAAGCGTTGGATGATTTCAAACAGGACTTCACTGTAATCAACTGCCCAAGTTTTCAGGCTGACCCAGAGCGTCACAACTGCCGAAGCGAAACCGTCATAGCGATGAACTTTGAGCGTAAGATGATCTTGATCGGCGGCACTGAGTACGCTGGTGAAAACAAGAAATCCGTGTTCACCCTGTTAAACTATTTGCTACCGGACAAAGGCGTCATGCCGATGCACTGTTCGGCGAACCATGCGATCAACAACCCTGTTGATACTGCGGTGTTCTTTGGTCTTTCCGGAACTGGCAAGACCACTTTGTCGGCTTCACCTGATCGCGAGCTGATTGGCGACGACGAGCACGGCTGGTCAAGCCGTGGTACATTCAACTTTGAGGGTGGATGCTACGCAAAAACCATCAACCTCTCGCAAGAGGCTGAACCTGAGATTTACGCGACCACACATAAATTTGGCACGGTCATCGAAAACATGGTTTTTGATGAGGAAACGCTTGAGCTTGATTTCGAAGATGACAGCCTGACGGCGAACATGCGTTGCGCTTATCCGCTTGATTACATCTCAAATGCTTCTGACAGCTCTCTTGGCGGTCACCCCAAGAACATCATCATGTTGACGTGTGATGCCTTTGGCGTCTTGCCTCCCATTGCTCGACTGACTCCTGCGCAAGCCATGTATCACTTCCTCTCGGGCTTTACGTCCAAGGTTGCAGGTACTGAGCGTGGCATCACCGAACCACAGCCGACATTCTCGACCTGCTTTGGTGCGCCGTTCATGCCGCGCCGCCCTGAGGTCTACGGCAACTTGCTGCGCGAAAAGATCGCCAAGCATGGTGCAACTTGTTGGCTCGTAAACACCGGCTGGACAGGTGGCGCATATGGGACAGGTTCACGTATGCCGATCCGCGCGACGCGTGCATTGCTAGACTCTGCCCTAAGCGGCCAATTGGCCGAGGCGAATTTCCGCAAAGATCCAAACTTCGGGTTCTCTGTGCCTACATCGGTTCCTGGGGTTGCTGAGGTTCTTCTAGACCCACGCCGTACATGGGAAAACCCACAGGATTACGACAATCAGGCCCAAAAGCTTGTTCAGATGTTTGCGAACAATTTTGAGCAGTACGTTCCATATATAGACGAGGACGTAAAAGCAGCAGCTTTAGGCTAGTCCCAATATACAATTAAACCTGCATAAAGCCCTGACAAATGTCGGGGCTTTATTCCTTTAAGAGGGCCAACAATTTCACAACCGTATTGAAATTGCGCATGGTCCCTCGGACCGCGCCCGGCGCTTTCAGCTTGGATTGTCCCATGCCATTTGGGTACTTTAGATAGATAGCCATCGACCCCGCGACGATTTCTTCGTCTTTAAGCCCTTTTGGCTCTGCCATTTCGACTACTGAAGGCATTTGATCAATGAAGAGTATTCCACATTGGCTCGGAGGGTGATCGGGAAATGGATGTTGGTTATGAATGATCTGCATTTGAGCCTCATCATAAACGAAAACCCCAACTGGTTTAGCCGCATGTTCCGCTAAAGCTGCTTCCAACACGGCGCAAACCTCAGCTGGTTTTTGCGTTGACTGAAACACGACGTTCCCACTCGCCAAAAGAGTCTTTGGCGCTTCAAAACCTAGGCGTTCGCACATAGCGCGCAGATCGGCCATGGGCAATTTGCCAGTCCCGCCGACGTTGACGGCTCTTAGCAAGGCTGCATATTTTGGCATCTAGCGCTTCCTCAAAAAAATCGGCATTACAAATTCACCCAAAAACTCCACGCCGTAAAAGATTGAGACCTGCGATCAGCAGCACCAAGAGGGTCGCCCGCCTAAATACAACTTGGTTGATCCTGTCCTGAATAGAAAAGCCAACCATCAACCCCAGCAGTGCTGGCACGACAAGAAGAATTGAAAATGGCGCGGTCTGTGTACTAAATACGCCTGAAAAACTATGGGCGACGGTCAATGCCACGGCGCCCAAGGCATAGATGACACCCTGCGCCCTTATGTGATCGTGCTTTGACCCTCCAACCGACGACAGATAGGCGACTGTTGGCGGGGCCCAAACTGCTGAGACCCCTCCTATCACGCCCGCCAAGCCGCCCATAAGATATGTGCTTGATGGAGAATCACTGTTCAATTTGGGTTGCCATCCAAATAGCTGCATCGCAGCGAAACCAGAGATTAAAACGCCCAAGATCGTCAGCAATGCGGTAGCATCCACATGCGGAACAAACTGAGCCGATACGACAAGAACAACGCCCCCCGAAATCAAAAACCGCAAGTGACGACGCGCCGTAGCGATAGCGGCATCCAATCCTTGTCTTAGTGCCTGCCACAGGTTGGTCAGCAAGGTCGGGACAATCATAGCAGACAGGGCAATTTCTGGGGATATCAGTGAACTCAAGCCCGAAATTAGGACTGTGGGCATTCCAAACCCTACCACTCCTTTGACCATCCCAGCAAACACAGCGATTGCAAAAATCAGTGCCAATAGGGTTGGATCTGTTACGGGCAGTATTCCTGTCATGAGGAAATGTTAGCAGGTTCATTGCTTTGGGAACAGCGGCAGTGTGCGCGCAACTATTGAACAATAGTATATAAATTTGCGCATTTTTGTTGCGCTGCAAGTGCAAAGGAATTATTCCATGCTGCAACGTAGAAAGACGCGTCTGTTGGCGCATGACGAACAGGATATATCAATGACCCAAGCCACACTTCTTCCCGATCTGTTGACACTTGCCGGCAAGGCTATCACGCCCGCCGAGGCTGTTTTTGAGCAAGCCAAGTCCTCGGTCCGCGAGATCGTCACAAAAGACGGGCGCGTTAGCGGTGGTTTAATCGAAGAGCACCAAAACGCCGCCCACGGCCTAAGTTGGATTGCGACCTATGTGGAAGCACTTCGCCAAATGCACAAATGGGCTGAACGTCTACAGGCAGATGGCAAGCTAGGTGAAATTGAAAACCTTTTGCTTCAAATCGGTTTCGGCGAGTATCTCGCGCAATTGCGTGGCGGCATCCCGATGAGCCAAGGCGAGATTATCCGCCTTCAAGATACTGGCGCAGACGCTGCAACCCTGAACACGCCCGAGATTGATCAGCTTATCGCTGCGGGTACCGGTCAGGCCGCAAAATCGCGTTTGGTCGAATTAATGCAGGAACAGATCGCCAACACCACGCTTGGGGCAACTGGTCTTGATGATGAGCTTGAGATGATCCGCGAGCAATTTCGCCGTTTCGCCGTAGAGAAAGTTGAGCCGTTTGCCCATGAATGGCACCTCAATGACGAATTGATCCCCATGGAGATCATTGAAGAACTTGCTGAAATGGGTGTGTTCGGATTGACCATCCCCGAAGAATACGGCGGTTTCGGCCTTTCCAAAGCCTCAATGGTCGTCGTGTCAGAGGAGCTTTCGCGCGGCTACATTGGCGTTGGTTCTCTGGGCACCCGTTCCGAAATCGCGGCAGAGCTGATCGAATGCGGCGGAACGGATGCACAAAAAGAGCAGTGGCTACCCAAAATCGCGAGCGCTGAAATCTTACCGACTGCCGTGTTTACAGAGCCAAACACAGGTTCAGACCTTGGATCGCTTAGAGCGCGCGCCGAGAAAGATGAAAACGGCGACTATAAAGTGACTGGCAACAAAACGTGGATCACTCACGCTGCGCGGACGCATGTCATGACGTTGCTCACCCGCACTGATCCAAACTCAACCGACCACCGTGGTCTGTCAATGTTCCTTGCTGAGAAAACACCCGGCACTGACGAAGCCCCATTTCCAACCGAAGGTATGACGGGCGGCGAGATCGAAGTTCTCGGGTATCGCGGTATGAAGGAATACGAACTGGCTTTCGACAATTTCCACGTAAAGGGTGAGAACCTGCTTGGTGGTGAAGAAGGTCAAGGCTTCAAGCAATTAATGCGTACATTTGAGGCCGCCCGCATTCAAACGGCTGCCCGCGCCATTGGCGTTGCACAAGCGGCACTTGATGTTGGCATGCAGTACGCACAGGATCGCAAGCAGTTTGGTAAACCCCTCATCAGCTTTCCGCGCGTTGCTAACAAACTCGCGATGATGGCGGTAGAGATCATGATTTCACGTCAGTTAACCTATTACTCGGCTTGGCAAAAGGATCACGGTCATCGCTGCGATCTTGAGGCAGGCATGGCAAAGCTTCTCGGTGCGCGTGTCGCTTGGGCAGCCGCCGACAATGGCCTGCAAATTCACGGCGGCAACGGGTTTGCGCTAGAGTACAAGATCAGCCGCATTCTATGTGATGCCCGTATCCTGAACATCTTTGAGGGTGCAGCAGAAATTCAGGCGCAGGTGATTGCGCGTCGCTTGCTAAGCTAAGGTTGCTTGGCCCATTTGCGCGCCAAAGTCTTCGCCTCTTGTAAAAGTGCCGCGATGACTGGTGTGTGCGGCTCTTGATAGGGCGCGATTAACCCGACGCGATGGCTTGCGTCGGGATCTGTAATTGGCACCGCGTGGAGCGGCATGCCAGATAGGTAAATCTCGGCCGCTTTGACCGGTAGAATGGTGGCCCATCCGCCGCTCAGCACATGACTGATCAAAACCGTAATTGTGTTCGCTTCAATCTCGGGGTGCACTTGCACGCCAGCATTCTTGAGATGAAGGTTGATAATGCGACGGTTCAACATGTCGGGCGTCAATAAGCATAACTGAAGCTCACCCAACTGATCCCAACGAATGCTTTTTTCCGGTATTGGCTTAGACGAGACGAGAACGTATTTCTCAGAGTAAAGCGGTTCATAGACAACGCGACCAAGCGGTTCGTCGTCGAGATAAGAAATCCCCGCATCAATTTCGAGATTATCCATCATTTCAAGAATTTGCGTGGACGAGCGCGAAAGAATGGACAGGCGGACATTTGGGTGTCGCTGAACGAAGTGAGCCGTCAATTGTGATGAAGCGGTCAAGGCCGTGGGTATGACGGCCAATCGCAGGTTGCCTGACAAACCTTGGCGGGCAAAACGCATTTCCTCTTTCATGCTGCGCGCATCAGAAACAATTTGGCGGGCCCAGTCCTGCACCCTTTTCCCCTCGGGCGTCAGCCCTTTGAACCGTGATCCGCGATAGACCAGCATAACTCCAAGCTGTTCTTCTAGCTGCTTGATCGCTGCCGAGAGCGTCGGCTGCGTTACCCCAATCTCTTCCGCGGCCTTTCCGAAATGTCGGGACTTGGCCAAGGCGAGGTACATTTCTAACTTGTCGATCACGATTTGGCCCTTTTCCTTAGGACGTCCAAAAACCGTCCCCTTGCGTCTGGAAGCGGTTTGCCGACCTGTCCTTCTGCAAGACGTGTTTTCAGGAAAAAGCCGGTCGTTTCAAGTGCGCTTAGGATATCTGCGTCTTCAGCTTCGCCCTCACCCTTCATACAGGGCACAAGCGGAAGCATTCTATCCGCCCACTCACCAGCCCCAGTACGTGAGACCGCGCGCCCTGATTTTGGCGAAATATACGCGAGATCATCCTGCATCCCAGTCGCTGCGCACTTATCCAGCTCTAAGCCGAAGCCCAATTCGGTTAGAAAGGACATTTCCCACTGCAGATAGGCCAATGGCCAGATCGCGTCTTGCCCAAGCAAGTCCATCAAAGGCAGGGTTTTGTCGTAAAGGTCTTTGTGTGGTTCGCGTTCAGGCAGTGCAAATTGCAGCATCGCCACCACGACCCCTGCCCCAGCAAGCGCCATGCGGCTTCCCAATACAGCGGCCGCCCTGCTGCGAATGGGTTCAACAACAAACGAACCTAAATGGTCTTCAAGCCGTGCGCGCCACGTCAAATCCAACTGAGCGCCACTTTGAAGCAAGGGGGCCATCTTTCGACTTTGCCCCCCACGGACAATGCCCGAGTGCAAACCATGGTCGCGCGTAAAAACGGACGCGATTGCGCTGCTCTCGCCGTGCGAGCGCATGTTTAGCAACAGCCCTTCTTCGCGCCACTCCACGCTTGGTTCCTTTCGTAACGTGTTTGAAAGTATCTTCGCGGGCGGATTAACTCGCAAGAAGAAAGCGCAGTTATGCTGGTCTAGTCCGCGAGGCCGGCTTGATCTAACAGGTGTCGGCCCTGATGATCTTCGACTTCAATCACCCAGATGTCAGGATCAAAGCCACGCTGACGGGACAATGCCTCATCGACACTTCGTTCGTCGCCTTCACAAAGAACATCCCACTTTCGTTGATCGTTCAGGATATCAAATACCCGCTGGTACAGCGTCGCTTGGCCGTCCAATGTATTCAGTTTGACCAAAACCGTCCCGGCCGTGTCGTCGCCATGCGACACCACAAACGCTGGAATTTCATGCAACCGTAGTCGAGTCAGGTAGGCCTGCACCCAAAACTCGGAGGTCAGTCGCATTAAACGTTGCCGTCTTTAAAGTTGAGACCCATTTCAGAATATCGAGCAGCTTCTTCTTGCCAGCCTTCGCGCACTTTAACCTGCAGGAACAGGTGGATCTTGCGGCCCAAAAATTCGGACAATTCTTCACGGGCCGCTTTGGAAACCGCTTTGATGGTCTCGCCCTTGTGACCAAGAAGGATGCCCTTGTGACCGTCTCGTGAGACGTAAATGATCTGCTCAACACGGGCGGATCCGTCTTTTCGTTCCTGCCAGTTTTCAGTCTCGACCGTCAGTTGATACGGTAATTCCTGATGTAAGCGTAGGGTTAGCTTTTCACGCGTCATCTCTGCCGCAATCATGCGCATAGGCAGGTCGGCAATCTGATCCTCAGGATACAACCAAGGGCTTTCGGGCATTCTTTCGGCCAGCCATGTGCGCAGATCGTTAACCCCATAGCCCTTTTCAGCGGAAATCATAAAGGACTCGGTGAACGGAAAACGCTCGTTCAAATCTTTAGTCAGGCTGAGAAGAACTTCAGCTTTGACTTTGTCGAGCTTGTTGATCGCAAGCGCAACTGTGCGGCCCTTCCCAACGTCTTGTAGACCCTCAAGGATACGCTCTACGCCCTCGGTGATGCCGCGATGCGCTTCAACCATCAAAACGATGATATCCGCATCAGCAGCCCCGCCCCAAGCGGCGGCAACCATAGCGCGGTCAAGACGACGGCGCGGCTTGAACAAGCCCGGAGTATCCACAAACACCAACTGGCTTTCGCCTTCTAAGGCGACGCCGCGAATACGTGTCCGTGTCGTTTGAACCTTATGCGTGACGATTGAAACTTTGGCCCCAACCATACGATTGAGCAGGGTCGATTTTCCGGCATTCGGTTCACCGATCAGTGCGATAAAGCCTGCTTTTGTCATTTGTTTTCCACTTCTTTCAGCAGGGTTTTCGCCGCTTCTTGTTCGGCAATTCGTTTTGATCCGGCCTGCGCGTCGGCACGTTGACCAGATTCAAGCTCGCATCGGATTGTAAAAATGGGGGCGTGATCTGGCCCCGAACGAGAAATCTCAGAGTAGTTTGGCGGTTGCTGTCCGCGCGCTTGGGCCCATTCCTGCAAAGAGGTCTTTGCGTCGCGGGCGTCAGCCTCAACTGCGTTGATCCACTTGCCCCAAAGCATCAGGATCATGTCTTGCGCAGCTTCAAAGCCGCCATCAAGATACACGGCCGCAATGATGGCTTCCATGGCGTCGCCCAAAAGTGCGATTTTGCGACGCCCACCGGACATCATTTCTGATCGGCCCAGCTTCAGGACGCTACCAACATCCACATCTCGGGCAATCTCTGCACAAGTTTCTTTGCGTACCAGTGCATTAAACCGCGGGGCCAGAAGACCCTCAGCTGCGTCAACATCCTGCTCCAGAAGCGCCTGCGACATCACGAGGCCTAGAACGCGATCCCCGAGGAACTCAAGGCGTTGATTGTCAGGTCGGGTGGAAGACGAACGCGATGAATGGGTTACCGCAGTTACAAGCAAAGCCGGATCGGAGAATTTATACCCAATCCGGCTTTGGAATTCTTTCATGTCCGCTGAAAGTTTCAATCAACCCTCTTGAAGAAACGATCACTGCGCCAAGTCCAGAAATAGAGCATGGATTTACCTGCAGATGAGAACATGACGCGATCTGCGCGTCCGATCAGGTTTTCGTAAGGAACGTAGCCAACACCGCCAATTGTCTGGGGAACACGACTGTCCGTCGAGTTGTCGCGATTGTCGCCCATAAAGAAGTAATGGCCTGCTGGAACCGTATAAATTGGAGTGTTGTCCGTTGCGCGGGTGGTTACATCCAGCACGGAATGTTCAACACCATTTGCTAGGGTTTCAGACATTTTCACTTTGATGCAATCGCCGCCTGTCCCAACTGGTGAATTCGCACAAATAGGGCGAAGCTGTTGTGGTCCCTGCGGACCTGCAACTTCGGTGAATACCCCATTGTCTTCAAGTTGAACGGCATCACCGTTCAAGTGCAGAACGCCGTCTTTCATCTGAATGCGATCGCCCGGCAATCCGATCAAACGCTTAATATAGTCGGTACCCGAAACAGGATGGCGGAACACAACAACGTCGCCGCGCTCAGGTTCTCCGCCTAAGAAGCGTCCGTTGTCGCCATCAAAAACACCACACAAATCTTCGGCATCAACATTGATGCCCACCGCAGGAACGCGGATCGACGGGCACGAGGCGTATGAATAGCCGTAGACCATTTTGTTGACGAAGACGAAGTCGCCGATCAATAGCGTGTCTTTCATCGATCCTGAGGGAATCCAAAACGGCTGAAAGAAGATCGTGCGGAAAATTCCCGCGATAACCAATGCATATACTACGGTCTTGATCGTTTCGACGATTGCATTGGGTTCTTTGACCTCAGTCTGCATATTTTTTCTCCGCTGTCGGCTTTGAAGGCTACATGAGGTCAGGGCACTGAGGTGTCAAGGTCAAGTGGCGGGAATCGGCCGTGCCTCGATCACAACAAAGGCCTGAGCCCATGGATGATCATCCGTTAGGGTGACATGGATCACGGCTTCGTGGCCTTCTGGGGTCATTGAGTCCTACCGTTCCTTGGCCCAGCCTGTGACCTCCATGACAGGTTGACCCGTGCGAAGGTTACTGACGGCCATGTCTTTCCACGCGATACCCATACGCAATCCAGTCCCGAGCGCCTTTGAGCACGCCTCTTTTGCAGCCCAGCGCTTGGCATAGGTTCCGGCGATGTCTTTACGTCGTTCGGCTTTGCGCTGTTCAGTCTGTGTGAAAACACGATTGCGAAACCGATCCCCAAAACGATCAAGAACCCGTGCAATGCGGTCGATATTCGCTAAATCTGTGCCAACACCGAGGATCAATTGAAGTAGGGCGTTATGAAGTGATCAATGGCACCCGTCGCTTGGTTGATGATAATGTCGACCTGCGCAGAGGCGAATTCGCCTTCAGATTCAAGATACACCATGCCAGTCAGCGCCAATTGGAGGCCAATGGAGGGGTCATAGGCGCTTCTCATACCTTCAAGCGATAAACCAGAAAAGCCGTGCAGGACCTGACATTGCCGTTCGCCCATTTCGCTGAATGGTGGGGATAGAATTAGCAGGCCGTATGATCCAGCCGCGGGCTCGACCGTTTCGATCAATGCGATGCGTGTTAAACCATTGCTGAATGTTGCCGAATTCTCTGACCATGGCTCAACGAGATATTGTGCAGAGGACTGCCAACCACAATCTGAAAGCGTCGGAAAGGCAAGCGCGGGTCCGGCCAACAATGTTGCAATAAATCCTAATACCAGCCGTTTCATAATAGTCCCCCTTTTACGTGAATTCAGTATTCCACTGGAATTCTTCGCAAACAAGAAGGTTATCAATCCATTAAATCGGTTTCGCGCCCTTCGTCCATCAGGCGGCGCATCTCGTGGATTGAGCTTTCAAGACCTTGGAATATTGCCTCACCAATAAGGAAATGGCCGATATTTAGCTCTTTTGCCTCTGGAATTGCCGCAAGCGGTTTTACCGTGTCGAAGGTGATACCATGACCGATGTGGACTTCTAGTCCTAGCGAATGCGCATAGGCAGACATATCCACGATGCGCTTCAACTCTGCATTTGACTCTTCAATCTTCCCTTCGTGAAACAGGTCACAATACGCGCCCGAATGCAGTTCCACGACTGCCGCCCCAACGCGGTGAGAGGCCTCAACCTGTGCTTCATCCGCACCAATGAACAGCGAGACCCGACAACCGACATCGCGAAGTGGGCCTATGTACCCGGTAAGGCCATTTTGGGCCCGAACGACATCTAGTCCGCCTTCCGTCGTCAATTCTTCTCGGCGTTCGGGCACAATGCAAACCGCATGGGGTTTGTGGCGCAAAGCGATAGCCTGCATTTCAGGGGTGGCGGCCATCTCAAAGTTGAGAGGCACTTCAAGGCAATCCATCAACGCCTCTATATCGCCATCCCGAATATGGCGTCGATCTTCCCGTAAATGCGCAGTTATTCCGTCCGCGCCAGCCTTCTCGGCCACTTGCGCGGCCCGAACCGGATCGGGGTAATCTGATCCTCTGGCATTTCTGACAGTTGCCACGTGATCAATGTTCACACCAAGGCGAAGATCGTTGGTCATTTTCGAATCCACTTACTGAAACTCTTCAAAGCCTAGACCGAATTTCAGACCTCGTCAGCCGTGCGTTTTGATTTTTCACGCGCAGCTCGTATTTTGGCCCGCCGTTTCGACATGCGGCGCTTTTGGTAGGCTCGAATAACCGGCACGGAAAGATAATAGGAAATCAGTCCAGCAATCACGCCAGGAACTATACCGCCAATCATGAACGGATAAAAAACCTGATCATAGAAGTCTATCAGTCGATCCCAATGCGCCTCGCGGTGCGTAAATATGGACTTAAAGTTGTCCCACAAATCGTCCGTCGCTTGCCCAAACTTGTGCATGATACCGCGTTTGTCTTCGTCTACTCCGCCAGTTCCAACTAGGAAGTTACCGATTCTGATGGAAACGATCGCAATCGGGAAATAGGTCAGTGGATTGCCAAAGAAGGTCGCAGTCAGTGCTGCAAACACGTTGGCACGCATTGCCTTGGCAATAAGGTAGGCCAAGATGAAATGCAGGCCGTAAAATGGGGTGAACGCGGTAAAGACGCCCGCAAAAATTCCACGTGCAATACGCTCGGGGGAATCGGGCAGCCGATTGACACGATGTCGGATATAGTATGCGGCCCGGGTCCAGCCACCACGAGGATAAACCAAATGCGCAATAAGCTGTCCGTAAGACCGTTTTTCGCGTCGTTTGAAGACCAAATTTCGAACCCCCGTGTTCTAGGTTCGCTTGTGACCTGTCGCTATGACCTTTGCAATACGCGTTCCCTGTCGGGGTCACGTAATCGGTATATTTCTGCCACGTCACTTTCAGCTTCCAGCGCCGTCATGACACGGTGGAGATGCTCAGCGTCCCTAAGATCGACATCGACAGTCAGCCGGTAGAAGTCAGGGTTTCTGTCGCTAAAGTTCAAATCCGAAATGTTCGCGTGTTGCTCGCCTATGAGTGAGCACAAACGCCCCAGAACACCTGCATCATTGCTAATCGTCAGCTCAAGCGTCACATCATGGATTGGCGCATGCTGGCCTGAGTGCCAATGCAGATCCACCCAACGATCACTGTCCGCCAAATAGTCGGTTAGCACATCGCATTCGATTGCGTGGACCACGACACCACGGCCCCTTTGGGTGATGCCAACAATGCGTTCACCTGGGACCGGCTGACAACATTTGGCGCGCTCAAAACTTTGGCCTTCTGAAAGACCGATAACCGCACGTTTTGCATCTACGTTTGGCTTATCTGGGCTTTTGTCCAACTCGGGATAGAGAACACGCACCACTTCGCCAGCTTGCAGTTCGGCACTTCCCAACCGCGCAAGCAACTCATCGCGGTCTTCAAGACGCAGTTTTGCAGCGGCGGTCTCTAGGGCCTTCTCGGTGGCCTTCTTGCCGACGTGTTCAAATGCAGCCCGGGCAAGCGCATGACCCAACTTGACGAACCGTTCGCGATCTTCGGCGCGCAAGGCACGGCGGATGGCGGCCTTTGCACGTCCTGTAACAGCGATGTCCAGCCAAGTCGCCTGAGGGCGCTGGCCCTCGGCGGTGATCACGTCAACCGACTGGCCATTCTTCAAACGGCTCCACAATGGAACACGCAGGCCGTCTACCTTAGCGCCAACGCAAGCGTTTCCAATTCGAGTGTGGATTGCATAGGCAAAATCAATCGGTGTCGCGCCACGCGGCAGTTTGATGACGTCACCTTTTGGAGTGAAGCAGAACCGTTGGTCTTGGAACATTTCCAACTTTACAGCTTCAAGAAATTCACCGTGGTCGTCTTCTTCGCCGAAACCCTCTGCCAGC
>ERZ1049444.1094-NODE-1094-length-21594-cov-8.721343_pt1 | contig 21594 bp, 29 predicted proteins | sample MGYA00383101_ERZ1049444 | MGnify/ENA primary metagenome ERZ1049444 (study PRJEB29581, sample SAMEA5548371) | metagenome | biome: marine; feature: coastal; material: water | depth 50 m | study: Short-term variability in the microbial, nano- and picoplankton...
TTGATAGTTCTACATCTGGATTATACTTACGTGCGCCCAAGAAGAACGTGTTAATTTCACGCATAACTTCTGGAATTGGAAATGAAGCAATATAACAAATCTTGTTTGTTTTTGTCATCATACCTGCTACTACACCTTGTACATGTCTTGCTTGGTATAGTTTCAAACCATAGTTGGCAGCGTTTTCTGATTGCTTATAACCTGTAGCATGTTCAAACTTTACATTTGGAAATTTCTTAGCTACGTTAAGAACTGGATCCATGTATCCAAATGATGTAGCAAAGATAATATCTGCGCCTTGTAGTGCCATTTGTGTCATTACACGTTCTGCATCAGCACCTTCTGCTACACTTTCAACAAACGTAGTTTCTACTCTGTCTCCGTATGCTTCTTCTACTTGCTGACGACCAATGTCGTGTCGATATGTCCAGCCGTGATCACCTGTTGGACCGACGTAAATAAATCCGACTTTTGCTTTGTCCTTAGGAGCATCTGCACTTGCAGAAACGCCCACAGCTGCCACTACTAGTGTAGCAGCCAATAGTTTTAATAGTTTCATGTTTTTCCTTTCTGAAGGGTATTCTTTAACTAATGCCTCACCCTTATATAAATTACTAATGTAATTTAAAAATTATATCCATGGGTGTTGATATGTGCCAACATGGATTTTTAGTTTTCGTGGCGATCTATCTGATGCCACTTTTACAGAAACATCGTAAGTAATTGCTGTGTCACGAATGTTGCTATATACGTTAAAATCTGATATTTGTTGATCTGAACGTAAGTCTTTAAGATACGCTTCAAAAAGTCGACGGATCGACTTTTCTCCACGTGGCTTATTTTCGAGGATACCATCAAATGGTTCAATGATCTTTATTAGATCCCATTTGATATCGTTAATACTTAAACGGGTATACATCTTTATTCCTTATCAATTGTTTACATTTATCTTGGAGCGTATTCTTGTTGTAGTTTAATATTATCCATGAATTCTTTTTTGCATCCAGGATCATTATGGAAGCTACCTTTAAGTACTGTAGTTTGTGTTAAACTACTATGTGCCATAATACCTCGATTTTCACAACAGCCATGGGTAGCCTGAATGTAGACCCCTACATTTTCACTTTCTGTTGCTTTCATAATTTCTCGAGCAATATCGGTTGCCAACTCTTCTTGTAAAGTTCCACGTCTTGCACACCACTGTGCAATTCTTGTATACTTACTTAGTCCAATTAATTTATTAGAGGCGATAATGCCAATATATGCAACTCCTGATACTGGCTGATGATGATGTGAACACATGCTTCTTAATTCACTACGTACAACTAGCATACCTTCATAACGTTCAGCACTATCATTTGGAAATGCTGTTGCATTGGGTGCTGGCTCATACCGTCCACTCATTAATTCATTAAAATACATCTTAGCAAGACGCCTGGCAGTTCCATGACTATTTGGATCATTATCCCTGTCAATAATTAATGCGTCTAATACATCTTCAAAACTAGTTGTCGCTTCATCAATAAGTTTTTGTTTATCACCATCTTCTAATACTGAGCTAATGTTGTCACCAGCCCAATGTCTAATGTTTTGATCTTTAAGTCGTTGCTTAATCAAATCGGAAGTCTTTGTCATTATACTATGTTCCTTTTATTGTAATATGTTGTTTATCATAACACTGCTATTTAGATAATTTTCAATAAGAATGTTACGTTGCTTAACCAATACGTCTTGGTATTTGTCAAACATGATTAGCTTTTCTTTTATAAATCCTACTAGTGAATCCTTATGTTGTTTATATGATTCAAAACTTGCAGTCCATTCAGATGGGTACTTAAATTCTGGCAAATACATCTCACTATAGCTTGCACGATCTGGCACAATAGGAATAGCACCAGTTAGTACTGCTTCCATAACACTGATACCTAAGTTTTCATGTAATGCACAACTAAAAATTAATTTACTTTCTCCCATTTTAGCATAGTACTGTGATTTGTCAAGGTTCATTTTTTGTGTAATAACCATATCAAAATCTTGTGCTAATGCTAATGCAATATCAGGTTGCTTATCATCATTCCACCTATGTGGCCACATAATTTTATCACTCTTTGGTGTATTTTGATGCTTTACTAAACTATCAACAATAAGCTCGTGCGGTTGCCCACTACGTATAGCTCTTCCATGATCTTCTACTGGAATATCCAAGTTGCGTAAAAACATATTTTTGTGAAAATTTGTTGCAAAGTAATTATAATCACTACTATAATACCAACTTTTTTCAACATGTGAAGGCCAAGGCTTACTCATTTTATAGCCAAGTATGTCTGTAGGATCATATGCACCAGCATGCCAAATACTATGTATCTCTACTGGAATATCTAATAAGTCACTCATGTATTTGATTGGAGTGATGATAAAGTTCCAAGCATCAGTTATCAGAAATTTGTCACCTGCTTTAACTTTGCCATTGCTAAACATACGACTTACTTCTGCCGCTTGTGTTGCTTTGTATACATTAGTTGCACCAAAGTCAAGAAAGGCACCTTCAGTTCTCACATCAGGTTTAAAATCTTCACCATCAATAGTTTGTACAAAATAATTAAGTTCACGTTCTGCAATTTTTGCTTTTAATGTAAGTGGAATATTATCGTACCACTGTTTAGTATAACGCTGGTCAATAGGCTCAATTGGTATAATCCAAATTGTGTTCATTAATCTCTTCTTTCAATATCATCTTCTGTTAATTCATCGCCCATCCAAACTTCAATAACTTTTGCTGTTGTGCTACCAATGTTAGTCGCTTTGTGCCAAGTTAAAACAGGAATGTCAATACTTTCGCCTGATGTATATATTATACTAGATTTTTCGCCATTGTCAAACTCTAAATCCATTTGTATAGTGCCTTCAACTACATGCCAATGTTCACTACGAATAAAATGTCGTTGATCACTTAGTGGAGTTTCAGTACCAAATGCTAGTTCTTTTACTGCCCAGCCTGGGCCATTGTGAAGTACTGTATAAGTACCCCATGCTCTTTTTGTAGTAGGTTGGCTCCAGTCTTTTAGTATCCAACTACTAGAGTTCTTTTTATCTTCACCACCAACACCAAACTCAAATGTAACGTTATCGAATTGTTTAGCAAATTCTAGTTCTGGTGTTGTGCCTTTTTTACGGTCTCCGCCATTGGCAAATATAATATTATCATTCGGATATTCTGAAATCATTTCTGAAATTGCATCAACAGCGGTGCCATCATCATCGTTAAATCCAATAACCTCATCAACACACTCAAGTTCGCCAATAATACTACTACGTTCATTCCAAGACATAAATGGTCTACCTTTTTTACGGGTAAGCCAACTGTCGCTATTTAGCCCGACAACTAAGATATCACCTAGTTCCCGAGCTGCTTTAAAATAAGCAATATGTCCTGAGTGTAACGGATCAAATCCACCAGTTACTAAAACAATATCACGCATTTTATACCTCCAATGTTTCTAAGAAGTTTTCAGCCTCAGCTTCTTGTTCAGCTGTCATTTCATTTAATTCTTCTGAAACCACATCGTCAACTTCAAACAAGTTACTAAAACTTCCAGCACTTGATGTTTGTAGTTTCTGTCCACTAAAGTTAGCAAGCATAGACTCCGCTTCGTCTAACATTTGCATTGGCGTTTCACTACGGAACAGTTGATCAATAAATTGCGTCATATAAACAATATTACGTGGTACATACGGACTAAACACTTCATCTTTACTGGTCGCTTTTAGCTTACGCCACTGTCTGTAGTCTGTACTTACTGTTGTGTTTACCATATCAGTAAGTGCGTTTGCACGTTGTACACTTTCAATATGACTGTATACATTATGTGACATTAACAGCATGTATGTAAAACTATCCCAACTAGTTTTCCCTTCTTTGCCAATTTTATTCAGCATGCCAGGTGCATAATGACAAATGTCACCTAAGTTAAGTCTTTCGCCAATTGGACTACCAAAGGGAAATGCCAACTTACTACCGCTTAGTGCTTTGTTATCCATTGCTTTATCCATAACATAACCAAAGCGGTCATTTTTATGTACATGTTGGGTATACATTGTACCATTTGCTGTTGCTAAGAAAGGCGATGCACAGTCAAACATTACTTGAACATCTTCGTTTACATGCTCACGCAATGCACGTTGGATTGCTGTATAGGCTGTTGCCCATTCCAATCTACCAATACCCAAGTAGTGTAGCACATCACGTTTACCACGTTCTAGTTGCTGATCATCACGCATCTTAATAAGTGTACGCAATACAATATTAATATCGTTTTTAGCACTACCACCAAACGCAAAGCCTTCCAAATCATGATGCTTCATAGTTTCATACCAGTGTTCTGCTTCAGCCCAATTACGTCCCTGCATAACATTCAAGTATTTTGTTTGATATTTGCGATTCTTTTTAAACCAGTTTACATTAAAGTCTGTAAACTCTAAGCACTGATTAAAACTAGTAATACCAGTACGACCACTAAATGTAGGATCCGCCGCCAGTGTTGGAATATCCAGGATCATACTGTAGTCACCCGTGTGTTCCAACCAGTTTAAGATCTTCTGACGTAAACTGTCATCAGTTTTAAAGTTATCCCAGTCACACTGGATAACACCTTTAATAATCTGAAACCCGCCACTGTCACAGAGCATAAACGTTTTGTCACGATCACGTCCTTGTACCATTGCATCTGAATCATTAGCTTTGCTTAAATTAAGTTGGGCATGCCCTGCGGAGTATAACCCCCACTTGTAACTATAGTAAGCATCCTTCTCATTGAGAAAGTTCATGCCTTCCATGCCAGTTTCAAAACCATCTGGCATGCGGTCTGGCAAAATGTGCTGTCCACCGGTTACTCGTTGTTTAGCAATATAATTATTATAAAATGTACTAATACTAGGCAAAAATACTGCATAGTCCTTATTACGTTCTGTTAAGTTAATACGGGTCGCTGTCATTACTTTACTCGTTTCTGATATACACCCACATGAATTTTGAGTTTCTTATCACTACGTTCTTGACTCATTTTAACAGAAACATCATATGTAATTGCATTATTACGTATAGCACTTCTAATATTAAAGTCATTTACTAAACTAGCGTATCTTAAGTCACTCAAATAACGAGTAAAAAGATGACGTACAAGTTTATCACTTCCTTCATTTGTTGCTAACCACCCATCATGTGGTTCGATAATCTTAATCAAGTCAAACTTGATATCATTAATACTCACACGACCTTGACGAAGGTCTCGAATATCTGTACCTACATTATTCACCACTATATTCCTTTATGCTGGATAAACAATTTGACAGCCGTTTTCGCCATCTTCGGCGACATCAATGACAACAAACCGGCTGGGGTATTTGCTGTTGATGTGTAGATATAAGTCATCTGCAATCATTTCACATGACTTGTAATCTAGTTCGAGAACATCTTCTTTATAAAGATTCTCTAACCAACGCTTAAACTGAATAAACTCAATGTCTCTATCGTTGTGTGTTACTTGAATTTGTACTTTAAAGTGAAACGTATGTCGATGTGGGTATCCTAAGAAACTTACATCATATTCGTCACCTGTTGCCAGCGTAGGATCGTCAAGTGCTGCTGGATACTTATGGATACCTTCTTTAATGAAAGTTACCCAAATACTACGTTTAGCATTATTCATTTTTGCATCCTCTTCTCTTGATCTCCGTCGCATATATGCTTCGTAGGGTTCATAATTATTCTCCATCGTCGAGAACTAAACCATCAGCTGCAATTTTCTTTTCTAATCTCTGCATAATTTGCAAGATTTCCCATAGCTTCCAATCCATAGATTTTGCTAGCTCTGTCATATTTTCTGCATCTCCAGTATTTTCAATATCTGGTTCAATAACTCTAATTTTTTTTACCATTTCTATTCTCCAATTCGGTAATTTTATCTTTGAGATCTAATTTCTCAATTTTAAGGGTTTTCAAGGTACGTTCACTATTAGTTGTATTATATAACTTTTGGATCCTAATGTCAAGATCTTTATGTTGTTCACGTAGTTTATTTAGGTGAGCTTCTTTTTTGGCAGGGTGCATTTTCCACTCTCTTCCTAAGATCACTAGTACTAAACCTATGATCTCGTTTGTTAAAATATAGTTCGATTTCTCTTTTGCGACAAACTTCTTTTCCAGTAAAATCTTTTTCTCGATATTCTTCTCCAAGGATTCGAATATCAATATGATACATTTCAAGTATGTCAGTTAAGTCCTGTTCAGTTTGATAAGGTATTATTTCATCAACATATTTAGTAGCTGCTAATTGTGCGTATCTTTCTACTAAACTCTGTACTGGTTTATTCTTTTCGTCTGGTCTATCAATAGTTGGGTCAGTTTGTAACCCAACTATTAAGTAATCAACATGATCTTTAGCTTCACGTAGCATTGCAATATGACCTGCATGTAGCAGGTCAAATACACTACATGTGAACCCAACTATCATTAACTTTGTGCCGGAAAGATGTATTCATAAATGGCCATGCCATTGTCTACATCAATTTTAAGTGCCCCACTATCACTAAACCGCATAGTAATGTCACCATTGATATTTAATACGTTTAATACCTCTGCAACTGGATATTTCCAGCCTTGTTTTAGTGATCCAGATATGTCTGCCTGAAATACTAAGTTTCCAGTATGTCCACTATCATCGCCAAAATAAAACTTTAGATTGGTGTCTTCAGTTTTTGCAATAAACACACTTTCTTCACTATTTGCTTGGCTTTGGAATTTAAACCGTTGTACGCTTGCACTATGTGGTTCAAACTCTACATCCCAATTAGCACCTTTAAATCTTACTTCTGGAATACGTTGGGTAACTAGTTCCTTACTCATAAAGCGGAAGTCATTTTTAAAGTCGCCACCTGCATTTTCAAACTTCAAACTAAATGGTGTGCTTTCTCCATTGCGTTCACGATTTTCAACACTAATTTTTGCATTTTCTGTGTACTCAGGAATATTAAGGATAATGTTTAGTTTATCCAAGTTAGGTAGCCCTAGTACACCGTTTAATTCTGTTGGGGCTGACTTATAAGTTGCTTTCACAATTACCTTATTATCGTCGTCTTTTGCTTCGACAACTAATCCGTCAGTAACTTTAACTGCATCAATGTTGCCTACACTTCGTGTATGTTTTACAATGTCGAGAAGATAGTCTCTCATACTTATTTCCTTTTTGTTAATATTATGTTGTAACTGCCTTGTGTGCGGTTGTTAAATCTGTATTCTTTTACATGCTTATTTAGATGTAACCAAGTTTCAATTTCAGTCCTAATAGCACCTTGTCCGCAGATAATTTCACACCGTTTAATATTACTATAATAACAGTCATTAATAAATCTGTCAACACATTTCCATGCTTCATGAATATGTTTTCCGTGTAAATCTAGTTTCATCCAAAATCAAACAAACTATCAAATGTAGTTTTGTCCTCTGCTTTAGATAAGTCAATATCTATCACTCCTAGTAAGTTTTCTATTTTTTTAGTAATAATAGTCTCCTCCATAAGATCAGTATCAAATGGTAATTCCTTAAACCAATCTGGAATTCTGCCTTCATCTGTAGGATAACCGATACTAGTAAATCCCATTGGGTTTGGTTTTAATTTACACACAATAGTTTTCATACCATCAATAATATCTAAGCTAAACTTATCACTATTGATATCACGTAGACGATTATAGTTAATTGCGGCACGAACATGCCCTGGCATATTTGCTTTACCTTTGTAGCTACCTTTTTTATCCCACTCTAAGTTATTATAGTGTGTGAGCTTGTTAACTCTCTTAGGCGTACCAATTTCCCATGCTGGTTTGTCTCTAAACTCACGTCTAAATTCAATAATTCTGTCAATAAGTTCTTCATTAGGGACACCAGTAAGTGTTTTTAAAAGTAATTCACTCAAAAAATCTTGCATAAATGGAGGAGTATCGCTACGTTTTAAGTCCAATCCCATAGCTTTAATTTTACCAGGTTTATCATTATAATCTTCTCTAAATCCTTCGTTGTCATATACTAAGATTGCATAGCGTTTTTTCTTGATAAAGATACCTGATAATGCACACATTTCTCGAGCAGCGGCAATAATTTTTCCCTGCTCACGGTCTTGCACATTATGTGCATTTGCCATGTAATCAGGAAAGGTTACGTTAGCTTGCTCACATACTGTGTCATATAATTCACTAACCTTATCTTTATCCCATTCAAACTCTCCATTTTTTATCTGTTCCTTGAATATAGGATACGCACTAAAATAGATACTATCAGTATCTCCATATATAATGCTGGCCCCGACATGGTCATACTCTCCTGTAAATAGTTCATTTACTTTAGCTCCCATATGTCTAGCAATAGTTCTGCCAGTTAGTGTTGTTGATTGCCCCATGCGTGGATCATTAAATCTACTACCAGGATTAAGTAACGCACCATACAAACTGTTCAAGTTAATCTTTTTAACTAGCTGTCGTTTATCCCAATATGTAAATTTTTCACCATCAACACCTTTTGCTTCTTTGGCATTCTTTTGTAATACTTTACGTTCAGCATACCAACGCTCTAATAAGCCAGGAATGATGCCTTTTTTATCTTGTTTAATAATAGTAGCATTACTTGATATAACCCAAGGCTGTCCACTTTCAAAAATGATCTGGTATATCTCAGCGCCAGTTGCCATTAACTCTTCACCATTTTCAAAGTCAATCCATAACTGTGTTTTAGTATCTTTAGCCATTACTAGCTCATATTCAGGTGTGGCGAATTTACCTTCCCAAGCCCTTGCTGCTTCCCATTTAAACTCTTGTAGAAGTGGTACAGTTAATGTATGTCTAATTTGCCCAACAATTGTTTCAGTACTCAAGTTAAGTCCACGTAAAATACTTGGATACAGACTGTTTAAATCCATACTACCAATCCATTCATGCCGTCCTCTAACTGGTGTTGCAACGTATGCACCAGCGGCTTGTGTTGTTTGTGGATAATGCTTTTGTACTTTATCATGTTGTTTATCTGGAACAATAAGTCCATTGCGATGTGCTTCATTAATAATAGCTTGGTCAGTAACTGCAACTGCGCCCATTGTGGTTTGTATTAGTACTGTGTTATCATGTGCAATAACATTTGCTAAGTCAATAAACTGCAACTTTGCATCTAGTTTAACTAACAATTCCACATCTTGACGGTTGTAATCAATAAAAGTTTCAAAGTCATTATTATACAATGCATCTAATGTGCCTGAATATGCAATCTTACGCTCATTGAGCTCATATTCGCCAATTGCATCTAGTGCATAACTATGCATTTCATGATATGTGTACTTCTGATATAGTTGCATATAATCCAAATGCAATCGACCAATTGTATCATATGTTTCTTGTGCCTTGCCATATTTTTCAAACTCTCTGCGCTTTGGTAGTTGATCCCACAAGCAAAATTTACGTGTGTAATCTTTTCCAAGTATACGTGTAATGCGGTTTACCAAATATGGAATATCAAATCCTTCACTATTCCATCCACTCATTACGTCTGCGTCTTCAATTAACTCTAAAAATGTTCGAAGCAGTTCTTCTTCTGTATCCATAAGAAGTGTGTCAGGAAATCTATCACAAATTTCTTGTGCATCTTCTTTAGTGAGTGTATCAGGCTTACAAGCAATACATATTGTCTTGCCAATCCAATTTAAGTTAACAGCAATAGCAGTAACAGGATTAAACGGATCTTCTGGCGGTGCAAATCCTACATCTTTGTCAAAGTCAACTTCAATATCAAAAAATGCAGTGTTTAGTTTAGGAGGTTCTTTCCCCAAGTAGTTGTTTTCCAAACATTTGAAAACTTGATTAACATCACTTTCAAATAATGTTTGTCCACCATACATTTTCTTTTCTTTTTTAAATGCCTTGCCATTTGTAGTTGCATACCGTGAGAGTTTGTCTCCGAAAATACTTTCATATTTCCCACGTTGGTCTTTATAATAAAACATATAGCTTGGCGGGTACTCTCGATACTCTCTATGGCCATTAATACGTTCAGCAACATAGATAATATCTTTGTTACGATCAAAATGTGCATCTACATACATTAACTAACAAACGCCCTTTCTTGTACAAACGTACCTTGTGTGCGTTTGTTTCCCTCATTAAATCCGAGACTGTTAAAGTGTTCTTTCAAATCATTATTAAATGCCACACTTCCACATAACATTATACGCTGTTCAGCAGGATTGTCAATCTGTACTGTACCGTCCTCCATAAACTTTTGTATACGTCCATGTAGTTCAGCAGGCTCTTGTGTAACTGTACTGATATATTCAATGGGCATCTCATTCAAGAAGTCTCGGTAACAATCTTGTTCAGCATGTAGCCTAGTGGTCCAAGTTACTGTAATGTTCTCAAACAAGTCATATGTTTCTGGTTCACGCAATAAACTAATAAACGGTGCAATACCAGTACCACTTGCCATCATTACCAGATGTCCACCTAGCTCTAAGTTAGCAAGTATAAGTGTTCCTGTTGGCTTCTCACCTACACGAATAGTGTCACCAACTTTTACATGTTGTAGTTTACTAGTAAGCGGACCGTCTTGTACTTTGATACTGTAGAACTCAATGTAGTCATCATATGGACCACTTGTAATACTGTATGCTCTATTAGGCGCATCTTCTAAACCTATCATAACAAACTCCCCCGCAGTAAATCTGTAACTGCGGGGTCTTTCTGTTTGTATTCTAAATAGTTTATCTGTATAATGTTCTACTTCAATAACTTTTAAGTCGAGCATTAATTGTCTCTACCTACAGCCGCTAAAATTTCTTCAACTTGACTAAAGTTATCCTGTGTTTGAGCAAACTCATTTTTGTAAGCAATTCGGATTGCTTTATTAAGTAGTGCTGGTTTCATATCCATTTCTTCAGCAATAGCCTTAACTGTATCTTTAAGACCTTCTTTTAATGCATCAACTTCACTAGTTACTTGAATTCCTTCGCTCATTAATTGCTTTAGTTTTGTAATTTCTGAACTACTAAATGATCGTGTAGGCATATTTGCTCCTTGTTTATATTATAATCTTACTATAGTATAGCAGGTTTACAATAGAAATGTCAAGTTAATAATTATGATATTGTCTGTCTTTTCTCTCTAGTTCTTCAATACGAGTTTCTAGTTTATCTATTTTCTTAGTAACGTGTGGATACTTTTTACGCCATGCATCTTCTGGCTGTTGTAACCATGTCCAGCCCCAACGTTCTACCAAATAGTCTACACAGTTATCAATTTTGGCATAAGACCAAAGTCCTATACGTGTAGTACTAATATATGCCACAAATATGGCACCGAACACACTTCCAGCAAGTGCAGTGTAAATCCAAAGCCTATCGCTAGCCATGCGTTCGATCATTTCCCACATACTATTCTGCTTTCCAAATAGTCCATGCGCCATATGCAATTGCTGCAATTGCCGCTAATTTAATAAAGCTAGTTGCAAACAATGCAATCAGCCCCATTGCGATCATCACGCCACCGTCCCATGTGGTGCGTTCACTGATACGTTCTTTTATCCAATTCATTTTCTTTTCTCCAAAATATCTTTCATCACATTAGTTGCTGTGTGTGTAAAGCACCTAGGTGCGATGCTGTGAATAATTAGTGCAGGAACCAATAGTTGTAACCTAACTGCGGTTTTTAATGCCACTGCCATATGTTGTAATCCTGTTTCTCCAACATCATTTAAATGTGCTTTACACTGTTTGCTTATCATGATCCAAATGTTCCCATTAATGCTGGACCAAATTTACTAGCGGCCCAAAATAATGACACAATGGTGAATACACCGATTACTAACCATTTCATTTTAAAATCATCTACTACCATTTTTAAAGCAACTAGTTCATTACCCAATACTCTTACGGCAATTTCCAACTTTCCTTGATCATCATCGTTTGCTGCCATTATTCAATACCCATCTTAGCTAGTGTTTTTGGTCCTACAATGCCATCAGGTGTTAGTCCATTTTCAGCTTGCCAAGATTTGACCGCACGTTCTGTGCCTGGGCCAAAGTCGCCATCAGCATCAAGTCCAAGCACTTCTTGCATTGCTTTAACAAGCGATCCCTTACTGCCTTTTTTAATAAGTTTAATGTCTAGCTTCTCTTCTACGTGTGGTGCTGCTACTCCAGTAAACAATTCCATTGCATGATTCCAATGTTTAATACGATCTTCAAGACCAATTGTACCACCATTAACACGCTTAGACAATGTTGTGATATCATTATTATCACAGTATTTGTTTAAGTTGTTTGTTTTCCAGAACCAACATGCACTCTCAAGAGCACCTTCTTTTGTGCGTACATAGTCAGTTGCTTCTTCAGCACTCATTCCAACTGATTCTCCAAATCTTGTATAATTGCTTCTACCTGTAAGTTGCAGTATGCCACCGCCCCTAAATCTCCAGCCATCACCGGAATTGGTATCACCGTTGTCCATTCTGTTTGCGTAAATAACGTTCGCAATTTTTTCAGGCTGTCTATGATATTCATTTGCATCTCTCCCAGCTCGTTTAAAATATTTGCCAAATATAGCATCAAGTGCTTTTGCACTGTAGTTTAAGTTTTCAGTAAGTACCTTATATCCATTGGATTCATGCCCAGTTTGAGCCATAAATCCAGCAACTCTTTCTGGAGTATTAATGTCATATTTAGGTAATACATCTTGCATTGCGCCTAACCATTCCATAGCGTCATCTTTACCAAGATGTAAGATGTCTGCTACATATCTTCCTTTAAAGTCAAATGTAAATTTACTCATAGTGTTTCCTTTTTATACTAAATGTATTTATTTTATAAACGCTCCTATACGTCCATGTGCGTCTGGATAATCTTTATATTGATATCCATTTGGTGGGGTAGTGTCTTGTCCCTCCCATACTGGAATAAAATGATTAATACCGCCGTCAAAATCTTCGTTGTGTCTTAGATGAACTTCAATAAGATTACCGCCAATAAATTCACAATTAATCCATTCGTATCTTTTTAATAAGTCAAGTAATATATTAGGACGGGTTACATAGTCTGTAGTACGTTTCCATTCGCTCCATTTAGTAAATGTATCTAATGGTTTAAATCCTTCAACACATAACCGCTGTAATCCATAGTTATAATCTACACTAAGGTGTCTGCCCTCAAAGAATTCACACCAAAAATATCCTAATGGCAAATGCATAGTTTCTTTTTCTATCCATACCCGCCGTGTCCCTAACCCTAGACCTAACATATTAACACATGGTCGCACAATATAATATCCTGGTATCGGAACATCAAGCCCAACTGGACCACAAACGTACCCTAATTTTCTTGACAGTATTAGTTTATCCATGACCCAGATATCATCTGGGTCAATACTCGCCCATACAAAATCTTCAGCACTGTCAGCAATCATTATTTATAGATGATATCTAATAAACGCTTAAACCCGTATGTTGTTTCCATCATTTTTTCTATTTTTTGTTGATTTTCAGGCTTAACTTTTTTGTATGCATCTAGAACTATATTTGCTGTAGTCATATCAATTTTCATACTTCCGTCAGTAAATTTAACTGGCATCATTTGCTTGTCTGATACAATTTTTTGGAGTTGTGCAATACTTTCTCTTACCATTAATTTTTTATCAAGAGATTCTTGTATATTAGTTTTACGCATGTTAGTGTATATTACGTTAGCATCAACAGATTCGCGTATTTGACTTACTACATGTTTAATTTCATCTTTAACTTGTGATTCAGTAAGGTTTCCATTTAAGTATCCGCCAATATAATCCGCTACTATGCGATTCTTGTCTGTGGACTTAGTATTGATACTTTCTTTAACTTGGGAAATTGATACCTTCTCTTTAAGATCATTATCACCTTTGCCGTCTATTGCATAACTTGGAACCATCTTACCTGTTTTTGGATCCTTAACCATTTTCTTTTTATCTTCAGCATGCATTGCTGCCATGTGTGCTTTGTATTTCTTTGTACCTTTTTTGTGTGGGCTTTTGCCTTCTTCTACAGATTCTTTTATGTCAACAACATAAAATTTACCTTTATAATCATGAACATATGATTTATTCGAAACTTTACCAGATCCAACTAATTTATCATTATGACGCTCAGCTTCTTTACGACCCATAAAACCTTTACTAACAACTTTCATTTTGTCTATTTGAGCTTCATTCATTTCTTTACCTTCAGCATGCATTGCAGCCATATGTGCGTTATATTTCTTTGTGCCTTTTTTATGTGGACTATGCCCTTCGTTAGTGTCGTCATTATCACAACGATTCCAAATAGCTCGGGTAACACTATCACGTACTGCGGTGTCTTCTGCTTCTTCGTGACCGCCCATTTCACTTAGATCTGTAAGCATTCGCATTGCTGCATCGACTGCCTTCATAATATCAGCTTCACCACTTTTAACCATTCCACATGCATCGTCGACAATCTCTTGAACTTCATAATTACCATCTTGACTAAACATGCCATAATCTTCAGCATTAGCAGCGGATGCTCTAAATGGAGATCCTCCAAGATTTTCATTTTTTGTTAATTTTTTCCAAGATTTCATATTTGGAAGTTTTAACTGCCTGTAGTATGCGGCAATCTCATCATCCATTGCACCTTCGCTAATTGATTCTGCAAGTCCTAAAAAGTCTAGCACAGTTACGTATACTTCCTCTGCGTCATCTTCATTATCAATAAAGTTTCCAACAACACTAGCGATTTCATCTACGTCTGTTATTCCTAACTCTTTTATCTCATCAATAATTTGATCAATCTCATTTTCATAATCTGTTTCAACACCTTCGGTTTTCATACCACTATAATCTTTATCTAGTTCTTGGTACTCATCGTATGAAATATAAAAATCAGTATCTGGGTCGTAATATGCCCCCTCGCCTGGATCATAGTATACTACTTTTCCACTTAATGTTGTAAACGGGCCTTCTAAACCATCACGTGGTTGGTACTTGTCATCCATTGGAGGAAGTACTTTGTAACCTTCATTAACCGCATTGGCGGCTTTATCAAAAATATTTTTTAGTATACTATTTGCATCTTTTTTCATCTTATTACCCTTTATTAGCTCTTGACAAATTTAGTGGATCATTTACTGCGACTGGCGAAAATGGCTGCCATGAAGCTGCTGGAGCGCCACCACCAGATTTACCGCCTGGAATTAATTTGTCAACTCGTCTTCCCACACGCTTGGCCATTTTTGTCTTACCATCAACTTTTCTGGCTGCACGTCTTGCAGCTACTCTTGCAGCGATTTCACCAGCATCTGTCTTTTTGCCTAATCTCTTCGCTGCGGCGGCATCAGCTTTCTTAATACGTGCTTCTGCTTCTGCTTTTCTAGCAGCTCTTGCTGCCACAGCATCTGCTCTTTTCTTTTTAGCAGCAATTTCTATCTCTTTTGCTTTTTTAATTGCATCTGAGTCTGCTTTTCTAATTGTGGCTGCTGCCGCTCTTCTTTTATCATTTACTGCTAGGTCATCAGCTCGTCTAGTAGCAATTTTATCTGCACTACGCATCCTAGTTGAGGCTGTTCTTTGAGCTGCATTACGTTTAAATGCTGCTACATCAGATGCTCTGTCTGTAGCAATTTTATCTGCTTTACGTATTGCTGCTGATGCACTTCTTTTGGCGGCATTTGCTTTTTGGTCTGCCGCTTGTCTAGTTGCTTGCTTAACTGCGATGTTGTCTGCATTACGCATTGCAGCACTAGCATTACGTTGAGCTGCATTACGTTTAAATTCATCTGCACTCTTTGCTGCTTTTTTAGCGGCAGCTGCCGCATCAGCATCAGCAGATCTAATACGTTGTGTTGCATCACGTTTACGCAAGTCTTTTGCTTGCTGCATTTGCTTATCAATTTCTTTAGCGGCTCTTGCTGCGGCTGCATCTGCCGCTCTAATTTGTTTAGCTGCTTTACGTCTAGCTTTTTCTGCTTTAGCAATTGGATTCTGTGTTACTGTGTCTATAGTTTTTCTTGCAATGTTGCCAGGTATATCACCAATAAAGTCATCTACTTTTCTTAGAGCATCCAGTCCAGCTTTTGGTGCGTCAATGACTTTAGCTAATCTAGTTCTGTCATCAATTGGTCCATCTAATTTTTTAAACTTTTTGGTTAAAGGATCTATTGCTACTGTAGGAATATTTTTCTTTTTCATTAAGGGGTCAGTAATTTTTTTAACAACATTACTTGTAGCAGTGCCCATTTTTCTGTCAAGTCCACCTTTACCCAACCCAGTAACCGCCTTAACTGGTGCAGAAACCGCATCAATTGCTTTTGCGGCAGTACTTCTAGTATCACTGGCCCTTGCTAATGCTTTTTTCTCTGCTTTGGTTAATGCTCTCATCTTACCATCAGCACCACGTGCTGTAGTTACTTTAGTAGGATCAACTATTTTTTGACCACCAATTGTTATATCCTTAGTAGTACGCCCTCTTTTATTTGCTCGATCAACTACATCGAACTTTTCTTTACTTTTGTCAACTACTTTTTTAATTACGCCGTAACCAACTTTTCCACCTTTAATTAAACCCTTGGCTATTGCTCCTCCAGCGATACTTAATGCAACATCAGTACCAACTCGTTTAGCAACTTCACCTTTGGTAATTTCACCTGCTTTGTATTGTTTTGCAGTACGATAAACATCGTAGGCTGTCCATGCAGCACCACCTGCCCAAATAGCCAATGGTATTAGTGGCAAGAACTCATTGAGTTGTTCTGCTTCATCTATTATTTCTTGTACTTGTGCTTCTATTATTTGTGCTTCTGTTAAATTATCCATGGTACATCCTTAACAGTATTATTTAGCTACGTCTTGCCGCTCTGCCAAGATCTAACGGATCTCTTACGTTTACAAAATCAAATGGTACCCATTTTTTGTTATCACCCTTTGCACTAAATGGAGGTAACCCGATTCTTTTACGTGGTCTTATACGTGGTGGCCTACCACCTCTTCCCCCACCAGTTTTAGGTATTGGTTGTACCTTAGGTGTAGGTGCAACTTTGGGTGCAGGCTTGGGTTTTGGTTTCGGTGCTGGCTTAGGTTTCGGTACTGGCTTTGGTGCTGGCTTTGGTGCTGGCTTTGGTGCTGGCTTAGGTTTCGGTGCTGGCTTTGGTGCTGGCTTTGGTGCAGGCTGAGTTGCTGGTGCGTCATCTGGTTTAGGAGCTTCCGGTTGAGCTGGCGTAGTAGGAATATCTGGTTGTGTTATTGGTTTCGTTTCAGGACGAGTATCTGGCTCTATTTTTGGAGTGTTTGGTTGAGAAGGTGCTAGCGGATTTATATTAGGCCCAGGCTCTGGTTTAGGTTGTGGCTTAGGTGGTGCTGCTGGATCTGCTGGAGTTGTACTAGGTACTGGTGATGGATCCGGTAGAGGAATAACAGGCATTGGGGTTGGATCAAATTGCGGATCAGCATCTGGCGAAATTTTAGGAAGAACAATTGGAGCATTATCAGGCACTCCTGGTATCGGCTGTTCCGGTGCTTTAGGATCTAATTCAGGTCCTGGTACTGGCAGTGGATCAGGCACTGTTGGTTGCTCCGGAGGAGTTGGATCCACATCTGGTTCTGGAATTTCCAATGGTGTCTCAGGCCCAGGCGCATCAGGTAGTACAGGAATACCTGGAAACTTAGGCGGTGTTATTGGTTCTGATTGAGGTTTTTTGTCTGGCTCTATTTTTGGATCGCTTGGTTGCTCCGGAGGAGTTGGATCTACATCAGGAGATTTTGGATTAACTTTTGGTTCTGGTGCGTCATCTGGTGGTTCTGGTGCGTCATCTGGCTTTGGTGTTTTTGGTTTCTCTGGTACAGTAGGAATATCCGGTTGTGTTATTGGTTTCGTTTCAGGACGAGTATCTGGCTCTATTTTTGGATCGCTTGGTTGCTCCGGAGGAGTTGGATCTACATCAGGAGATTTTGGATTAACTTTTGGTTCTGGTGCGTCATCTGGTGGTTCTGGTGCGTCATCTGGCTTTGGTGTTTTTGGTTTCTCTGGTACAGTAGGAATATCCGGTTGTGTTATTGGTTTCGTTTCAGGACGAGTATCTGGCTCTGGCAATGTCTCTGGATTAAAAGGTAAATCCTCCGGCCACCAATCTGGCTCAACATCTGGACTAACTTCCTTTGGAGAAGGTTCAGCAGGTGCAAAGTCAGTAGCAGGTTTTTTGTCTAACATACGTACTATTTCTTGAGCTTGCTTATATTCGTCAGACTCTGTTGGGTTCCATTGTGCGTTTGTTTCTTTTTCTTTTGGGGTTAATGCATCCCATTCATCATTATAAAACTTAATGTATTCCTTGGGTGCATTTTTTAACAAATATCTTGTAAATTTCCAAACAGCTTCCATTTGTCTTACTGCTTGGTCTTCTCCCTGGTTTGTAGCACTAGGAGTGAATATTAATCCAATGGCACCAAATGCTTTACCTAGCAACCCTTTGAATAATCCAGGCTTTACGTTTGATTTTAATTGTCCTTGTGGGTTGAAATTTTGATTAGCTGCTTGAAGTGATTTAGGGTTTTCTAAAAAATAACTCTGTAGTGCATTTTTCATTTGGGGACTTTTAAATCCCGGCGATAATTTAACTACATTCTTAACTGTGTTTGATGCATTAGCTGCAGAAACCCCATAGCGTTGCTGGAATTGCTGTGGATCTAACCCAGAGCCAAACACCCCACCTTGATTTAAAGCAGGGAGGCCTTCAGTTAGATCAGTGAACTCCGTAAAACGCATCACATTTCAAATTCGTCGTCAGTAAGGTCATCTATTACTACTGGTGCGTCAGATTGTTGATCATTAATTACTAGATATTCCATATAATGTTTAACTGCACTAATATAATCTGCTGCTTTAGTAATTTTTGCTTGTACCCAAGGCTCTAAATTATCTGTGTCTTGGATCATTCCGTGTAACTCTACACTATACTTACTAAGTTGATACAGTTGTCCTTTTGCCATCCATCCATCATCGTCAGTGCTATCAAGAACACCTTCCATAATTTCACTCATGTATACAACGGGCTCGATACCTTCTCTAAGTTCTTTATTGTGACGTTTCATATAATGATTTGCAATATCAATATCGTCAAATAGTTTCCTTGTAATACCATTTATATCTTTAACTGCATACCCAGCATTTTCTTTGACAACCATTGGTACTGCTTTAGGCGCTTTATTTGTGTTTAATGTGTTTAGTCTCATTTGACTCTCCGAATCATGTTATTTGGATAGCCTGGAACAACAGGTTTGTTTTTTCCTGTGTCTTCTAATCCTACTGCTTTTCGTGCAGCCTTGTGATGTGCTTTGCCTTTTTTTCCTGTAAACAGTGGCATAGCAACACTGGCAAATACGCCAGAAGTAGTATCTTCTTTTATGACTTCCCAGACTTTCATATAGTTATTTATACTAATTGTCCGCTAAGTTGACCTTGGTTTAATAAGATCTTTTTTATGCATATCCGCATGTCTCGATTCCTCTTCATTTTTATACTTTTGTAGCATAGTATCAAAATCAAAATCAGTAACTGGTTCGTTATTCCTTATTAATGCTGCATTGAATGGTGTAGGCCAAACTACACTAATTGCAAGCCAATCAACCTTAGATTCCATACTTAATCTATGCCACATCCAATGGGCAATTGGAGAGCTAGATTCTATTAATCTTTCACCAAACAGAAATTTATATTTGGTACACACATTAACAAGATTATCGTCTAAGTTTTTTAAATATCTATACATAGTGGATGGAGCAGAAATAAATGCCAAATCACCAAAATAGCCGCTTCCGTTATGTAAACGCATCCAAGGAGAAAATATAATATTGTTGTATATATCTTTTCTCATATTGTGTAATAAATTCATCCAATGATGTTCGGGCATTGGATTAAACACTGTATCACTTCTTGTTTTAATAACAAAGTCATATTCATTCAACTCTCCACACATTTTTCCTATTGCGGCCGCACTTAAAAACATCGCATGAAAATTATATGCATATTTACTAAGTTCACTTCCTGGAAATAATAAAGTAGACCTAACATCGTCAGGTACTAGTTCCTTATGCTTATCATATTTTTTATTTAGATTTTGAATAGCATACATATGTGGATAAAAAACATCATCATAAGGCTGTATAAAACATTTAACTGGTTTAAATAGGCGTTGACATTCTTCATATAAGTCTCTTCCTGGTTCTTCCCAAAAATGACAGAAAAAATCAACCTCTATATGTGATCCAGTTATTTTAGGAAACACTTTTTGCCACCATTCAGCACTTTGTTCTAGATATCTGGCTTGCCCACTAAGCAATATAGCTATTTTCATAGTAACTCCATTTTTAATTATTATAACATGTGTTTTTTTGTAAGTCTATGAATATTTTTGTCTATATGCAGATATCAGTTCTTTAGAATCCATATCTTTGAAACTTTTAGAAATATCAAATGCATAACCGCCTAAACTTTGGCGTCCTGACTGTGATGTTACTAAACGATGCAATGCTTCTACTGCGGCATCCCAAAAACGATTCTTTTGACTAGCCAAAATTCTATCCATCATTTCATCTTTAGTATCTTCTCTTTGCAGTTTGTTTGCTAGTTTAACACCAACTGAATCGGCAGCACGAAGTAATTTTCTATATCCTTGTGCAGTTTTGAACAATACTCTGACACCAGCTACTGTTGTCTTTAGTGCAACAGCAAGTAAAATTAAATCTACTAAACTAGGCAAACTGCCAAAGTCTTCAACAGCAAATACCTTATTACTTGTTCTGAAATCTTTCTTACGCATAACACTCTTGGCAACTAAGTCAAGCATTTTAGTACGTGGGTTAATTTCTAATACAAATGGTACATTAATATCACTTTCTAAATCTTTCATTATTGCTTGGTTTGGCCCCATTTGTGCAATTGGCTTCCCCCATTGCTTATATTCTTTAGCAAATAATCTTCCCAACTCTTGTATACTAATAGGCTCGCCGTTACGTTCATCATTTACTCTATCTAAAAAGTGACGTGTAAATTCCACATCAATACCAACACGAGCAAATACTTTATCAACAATTTTTTCTAAAGCATTTAATTGTCCTTGTGACACATCTTCTTTCATATAAGGCAACTCAAACCAATGTTGGAACCATTCAGTCGTCCCTGGCTGTATACCCTTTTTACGCTCTGCTTTTTTTAATGCAGTGCCAGTATAACTCATATTTTCAAAAATTTCGTTAATCTTCATTAATCTAGTCCCAAGTTAAATGCTTGATGAGGCGTAGCACCTTTTACACCCAATGGCTTGGGCTTTCCGTCTTTATTCATAGGAAACAATTTCTTTGCTTGTCTTTCAGTTTCGCCAGGTTGTACATCAACTGTAGTATTTACCCCTGGAACAATTTTTCCATCTTCAGTTAGTTCTCGAAATCTCATTTCTTCTTGCCACTCTTCATGTTGGCGCACCAGTGATACATTTTTGCTTTTTCACCGCTGGCTTTTTTTGCTTCATTGAAT
>ERZ1049444.1108-NODE-1108-length-21326-cov-4.310094_pt1 | contig 21326 bp, 12 predicted proteins | sample MGYA00383101_ERZ1049444 | MGnify/ENA primary metagenome ERZ1049444 (study PRJEB29581, sample SAMEA5548371) | metagenome | biome: marine; feature: coastal; material: water | depth 50 m | study: Short-term variability in the microbial, nano- and picoplankton...
AAATTTGTATTTGCAATTGGGTTCGGTGGTGAGCCAACAACGTTGTAATCAACGGAAATGGTTTCAGTGGAGTCCGGAAGGGTTGCAGAGTAGGCCGTTGCTACATTGAGGTTGGTGTTTCGCCCGCCCGGCGAAGAGGCTGGAATGACACTGTTTGAATCACTTGGGTTGTACGTTTTCAAAATCCAATCAATGGTAAATCCAGCTGGATTGATGATTCGGTTCCAGGCGCTTCCTCTGGCATCAGGACAGTACCAGTTGAATCCGGTATTGACTCCCGTTTCATTCCATTCTGAGATTTTGTATGAATTGTCGCAGCCCAAATATTGCGGTGTGACTCCATCTTCACTGGGGGCTTCGTTCTTGATGACCTGCCACGAATAGTTTTCTGGTCCACCTCCATCAAATTCCGACGGGTCAAAATAATCAGACGTGCCTGTTACCACTGTGTCCGCGCGGAAGGGCATGTACCACTGGTCGCCGTTTCGAAGTGGGAAATCATGGGTTTCTTTGGCTGGCGTGTAACTGTTGTCAAAGTTGATATCAGCCAACGTGACGCTCAAAAACCCGAGATTATATGGAGCAAATGTCACATCCAAATTGAAATTGGATTCCCTCGTTGCCAGGTCTCTTGCTCGGATGATGTCGGTTCCATCGTAATCAATTTCCAACCGTCCACTCGTTCCTTCAAGGGTCGCCCCATTATTACCGGAACTAAACGAGCCGTCAATGGTGATTTCGTACACGAGTACAGACTTGCCGTTTTCGTCGGTTTCATAGAGAATGTCAGTGACCGTGTTGACCGTATCTCCTGTGAGTGTGTTAAGGGACGCAGAGACATTGGCTTGGGCGATCAGTTGTGCGACGTCAAATTTCGTCTCGTACACCCACTTATCACCAATTCTGTAATTGGGGACATCAACCAAGGAGAGGTTTCCAGTCGAACTGTTATCGGGAGTGTTATCTTCAGAGAGGATGGTTGCAGGGCTGACCTGACTTAACATTGGGGTGAGGAGAAACAAAACGGCCACGAACGCTGCCTTCCACATGCCTCGGTTCATACACCGAGGTGAGCGTTCTCATACTTTAGGAAGTGTCCTTCGCCGCTTCAAGAGTTTTGAGAGTCAAGCCATTGCTGCCCGTAATATGACCATTGTTCGGTCGTCCAACCTTCTGGTAATCCCGTTTCAGGTACAGGAGGGCCATCTGAGTTGGATTCATTCGGACCGTTTCCAACATTTGACGTTGGGGCGTTCTCAAGTGCCGCTTGGAAGAGGTATTCTGGCGGAGGTGATTCAGGTCGCTTTTCAGCCATTGATTCCTCTCTCGCTTCGTTATTTTCAACCATGAGGTTTTGCGATAAATCACTCCACATGTCATCGTCCCCTGCCTTTGATTTGCGTCTGGAGAACATTAACAGGAGACCGAGTAGCAGCACAAGCAGCCCTCCTTGCATCAATGGGTTCGCTTCTTCACCAGCCAATGATGCTCCGATATTTTCCAATGGCGTGCGGTCTGCTGGGGCTACTGCGAACGTGATGACTTTGGTCCCGGGTCGTTGTGGATCTTCGTCCCAAGCCATGACTTTGATGGATTGACTCCCAGCCTTACGGAAGGTGTAGGTGACGGTCTTTCCGATGACGTCGGCATCATTGTCAGGAATTCCGTCCTCGTTGCTATCAAATTCAATGTCAATGTCCCAGACGACGGTTAATCCTTCCAAATCATTGAGGGCATCAATCGTCGATTGAGCATCAAGAGTGCATGGTTCGTAGGCTACGCAGGCAATGGTCGCAGTGCGAATGAGTGGCGGAGTATTCAGTACTTCAACGGTTAGAACTTCGCTAGTATGGGCTCCATCGTTATCCGTGACGTGATACACCAACTTGTGAGTCCCACTTCGATTCCAAGAAATGGTCAAATTATCCCCGATCACATCGCAATCGTCGTCTGCACTACCGATGTCGTTTGAGTCCATGCTTGGGTCAATGTCCCAACAACGAATCAATGTTTCTTGGTCGGAAATCGAATCGGATGAACTGCCGGTTACACTGATAGTTTGGCCTTCTGCAATGGGCAGGATTTGACTGATCGGCTCAATGGTTGGCGCAATATTAGCAACGCTGATCCACCGCTCTTCAACTCCACTTGATTCGCCTTCCGAGTCGGTAATCTCCAGTCTCATCTTATGCAGTCCAGTCTCGTGCCAGATCATCTCGAATTCTGATGTACGTCCGTCAAACGTGCGTATGAGAGAAGGCTGAGCATCGTCCGGCCACCAGGTATGTGTAAGTCCATCAATATCGTCAATCGAGTCCTGCGCTTGTCCTTTTACCAAAACCGGTTGGTCTTCGGTAACGTGCCATGTGTTTTGGGCATCCATGAGAATCGGACCGTTATTGTCAACCAATTGTATGTTGACGCTGTGGGGCTTGATGTTGGTGAACCGTATGTCAATTGTAGCCGTAGCCATGGTGCTGTCATCATCCGAACCCACAGCGGTGAAGGTTGTCCAACCTTCTTTGTTTGATGTGGTCGTGCAAATTCGGGTGTAATAGCCTTCCTCGCAGTTTGCCCCCGGCCAGTAGATGTCGACAACGCCAGGCCATACGTCTTCAGAATCGGAATCGTTTGCATATGCATAGAGCGTGATTGGGTATTCTACCATGGCTTCAGTTCGTGCACTCCGGACTTCGATCAACGGTGCCCGATTGACAACTTCTACAATTACGGTGAGGTTGACTTCATCTCGCTCTTCGTCAATAACCGTCAGTTCGACCGGATAGGAGCCATCATCAATCCAGCTGTAGTTGAGTACACAATCCGGCGCAAGCATCTTCTGACGGGCCCAAGTACGGGTGCCGTCATCAAACGCAACGACAAATTCACACGTGACATTGCCCCCATCTTCATCAAAACTTCCCGATGCATCCAGCTGGATGTAATCCTTCGTTAGCCCAGATGAACTGTTGACCATTGCGGTGGGGACTCGTCCCACAAACAATCCAATGATAGCGAGATTGTTTGATGGATTCGCATCAGCAGAATTGAGTCCGTCGGGGTCCGCTTCCCACATCAAACTCTGAGTGCCGATGTCAGCAGTAACGGGGACAGTCCAATTGAGGGCGACCTTGTGGACTTCATAGGTGTCAAGGGCAGGAAGAGGTACTCGGTTGGTAAGTCCACCGGGCAAGGTGATGACCGCTTCGGTTGGGGTTGATGCAGTAATTCCTCGGTTGTTAAACGAGACTTCGACTTCAAGTTCATCACCCGGAAGGACATTGTAGCCTGAAAGTGCGTTCAGGGGGGTAACTACACCGCTTCGATTTCGGAGAATCTGTGCAGCTTCGGCGTCTGCAAACACATCAAGCCCCACGAGATATTGGTCCAATGTGACGGTGCTTGCTCCAACATAGCTTCCCGACTTGGCCACCAATCCATGGCTGGCATAATCCGTTTGGCTCGCTGATGAATCAAGGGCATCTCCGATGTCAATTGTAGTCCAAGCGCTTCCATTTGCTCCGGTTGTTAGGGATTTGACAATGCCTTCATGCTCATGATGCAGTTCAAGATTCACGCCCGAAGGATTTGAGAAACAACTTGCAGAGGCATTAACCCAAACCTGCATTGGCGTATTCAACGCAGTAATGCTACGCTCGGGATTGACCTCAAGGCAGGGGTCTCGTGAGCCTGGGTTTGAGTAGGGGTCAACTCCGGATGCACCCACTGGGTCGTACCGCTTGAGTCGGAAGTCAATGGTGAGTCCGATATCATCTTCGGTGTGCAGCCAAGCATAATTTCCGACTTCTGGGCAGTACCACCTGTAGCCTCCGGAATCACCCTTGCTGTTGTATGATAACATTTCATACGAGCCGTTGCAGCCACCGTAATCGATTGACTGGCCGAAGGAATTGGTTGGTTTTCCGACATTGGACACCACCCATGTGGTGGAATTAGTATCAGTGACTGGGGGCGGGAATGGTGTGATGTAATCGCTCTGGCCGGACCACTGAACATAGGATGTGGTCGTCGTCGTCCAACGTTCGTTGGCTCGTAGCGGGAAATCATAGTTCTCGTTGACGGGTGAATACGATGTTGTGATCGTAATGTCTCCCAGAACTTGTTCTAAGAACGATATACCGCTCGGGACGAATCGAATGTACATGTCAAGTTCACTTCGGATTGCAGATAAGTCACTGACACGAAGGTATTCGGTTTGTGTGTACTGGATGTAGACGTTCCCCGAATATCCTTCCAGGGAGACTCCGGATTTGTCGAAATTGGCACTTGAACGTAGGGTATACGCCAGAACCGACATATTGTCGACATTTTGCATGGAAATAGCAGTGACTTCAGCGGTCGTATCTCCTTGGATTTCACCAACTGTTGCATCAACCCCCGTGTCGGTGACAAGAATTGTTGGGTCAAATGTGCCGGAGTAAATCCAGCGGTCACCAATTCTCCATGTCGGGACATCAGAAACGCCGGGGTCGTGGCCCGCTGAACGCTGTACTGTGGTGGATTCATCCAGGACAGGATGTTCTATTGGAATCAAGGTGATGAGGAGCAATGCGGCAATCAAGCCGGGCACGAAGACAGACCGTCCACTGCTTCCCATGTTGACGGCAGGCGAGAAAGAGACCATCAACGCTTCTCTTGAGAAGCATCTGTCTGAAGTTCAATTCAAAGAAGGTCAGCAAGTTCGTCTTTGATGATTTCTACGGCTTCAAGAATTTCGTCCTTGTGTCGGGCGCCGGTAATCACCATCTTACCTGATCCGAAAATGAGGCAGACGACCTTAGGGTCATCAAGTCGGTAAATGAGTCCAGGGAATTGCTCTGGTTCGTATTCTACTTTGTCAAAGGGCAAGTGGAAGGTCAAGTGATTGAGATTGAGTTTCCGAGGAACTCCAGCTTGGGGCTCTCCGGTGAACTTGTCAACGCCATCGTAATCTTCAGGGTAGTGAAGTGCATAGGTTGCGACCATGTTTTGGACTTCGATGGTGACATCCTTGAGGTCCCATGTTTCAATTCCAGCAGCACGCAAATCCTTGATCATTCGGTCAATTCCTTCGTGGATGTTGTCTTCGTTCTTTCCACCGGTGCATACAGCACGGCCGGAGCGGAACATAGGGATTGCAAGTTTTGGTTCAGTGACTCGGTAAACGACACCAGGAAATTGTTCAGGCTCGTACTCGCAGTTGAGTTGAATGGCGATGTCTGGAAGGTCAAGTTCCTCAGCAACACGAGTGCTTGCAACTACGTTTACGACTGTTAGGCGTTCTTCATCGGTGGTCATATATAACCCGAATGACCTTTAGTATATAAAAGGAATTTCGGCACATCACGATTTCATGCTTGTGGGTTTCGGATGTTTATTCGTGCCAGAAAGTGTCTTTTGGAGCTGTTATGAGGGTGGCGCCTGGGTTTCCGAGCCGTGAGATGAGGGCCCGTCCACCAGCGAGTTCAATGGCTTCACTGGTTTCCTTGGGGCTGCGTGTTAATGCAACCATACACCCTCCGCCTCCGGCACCGGTCAGTTTTGCTCCAAGGGACGAAGGCAAGGCCGCAGAGATGAGAGTCTCAAGTTCGTCAGAAGATACACCTAGGTTTCGTAAAATAATGTGATTTTCGCTCATTGCGTGTCCGACTGCGTCGTAATTTCCTACTTGGAGCGCTTTCAACCCACGACGAGCGATACTTCCTATGGCTCGTATCTCATTAATTCGGCTTGGGTTGGCTTCAAGAGCAGCAGCAACCAAGGCGACTTGATGCGATGTGGGTGCGTGAACTCCCGTATTGCCTAATACGAGATACACCTCATCTTGGGGCGGCGTCATTGTATGAATCTCCCAAGTTCGCTGACCTTCATGAGTTTCGAGTTTACGAGTGAAGACCCAATCACATCCATCTTCTTTCTTGTCGGAGAGCACCACTACTCCTCCAAGAGTGCTGGTTGAGGTGTCCATTGGCGATGCACGGCCAGATTGGGCGGTTGCTTCAGCCATATGGGCGAGATGGCTCATTTCATCATGCCCAAGTGTGACTTCTGAACTTGGTCTGCTCGCATCTAAAGCAGTGCACAAAGCAACGCTTAATGCAGCACTTGACCCAAGACCTGATGCTCGTGGGATATCTCCCGATACATGGACGGACAGTGGCTTTGGATCACTCGTTGTGGACCATAACGCATGAACGAGATGGTGGATGTGAGGGTGACGTTTTGCGACAAGAGAACTGCCGTCAATGCTCCACGAACTGGCGGGTGTAATACGGACTTGGAGCCGTTGTTCAAGAGCAACAGCAACCGCTGGCTCACCGTACACAACCGCATGTTCTCCAAAGAGAATGCATTTGGCCGGAGCGCTCGCTGTCGCAGCGTCTCCGTCAAGGACCATGGTCGCTAGAAGCGGTCGGCATTCATATCTCTTGTTACACTGAGATGCTTCATGGAGTCCGTTCCATCTCTTCTTGTTCTCTTTCAAGGCGTTTTGATACGACTACACCAGCGATAACGATGCTCATAACTGCAAGGGCTGCAGTAAATCCTGGTGGCTCCACCACAACATCTTCGGTAATCGTAATGACAACACTGTTGGTGCCAGTATTGCTACCATCATCCCATGCATATGCGATGGTTCTCTCAATGACTCCTCCATCGGCAACAGGGACAAGTATTGGCCCGGTTGTCAGTGGGTTTCCTGTAAATGTCTGAGGAGAATTTGTTCCGATGGTAACGGTCATGTCAATACTTTGGTCTTCAGGGTCAATACAAGTCACTGTGAACAAATAGTCTCCAATAGGAAGCGAAATATCACTTTCTGTTTGACTACTTGATAGGTCGAAAGCGGATTGGCTGATTTCATTGGCCCCACTGGAATCATTGATGTACAAATTACAGACCGGTGGAGCATTGCATCCATCGATTCCAACCATAGTGTTGGCGGGCGTGCTTGGGCACTGGTCAAGCAGATCAGATACCCCATCTCCATCGGAATCTTGTTGAGCGTCAGAACATCCATCTGAAGAGATCCAGAGCCACCCTTGAGGCGTGTTAGGACAGAGGTCATCCGCATCGCTGACAGAATCACCATCGCTGTCAACCTGAGAGTCACTGCAACCGTTCAAGTCAACAGCAGAGTTCGCCACCGTCCATGGGCATAAATCAACACCGTTAGCGACACCGTCTCCATCAATATCGGATTCAGACCAAGAGCAACCATGGACATCAATCCAAATCCAGCCTTGTTGTGTGTTGGGGCACAAATCGTCCGCATCACTAACACCATCTCCGTCGACGTCAAGTTGACTGGTTGAACATCCGTCAGTCGTAACTGTTTCACCGCTTGGGGTTGAAGGGCACAGGTCAATATTGTTGGTGACACCGTCTCCATCATCGTCTTTCTGCGAATCTGAGCATCCGTATGTATCCACTGTTTCTCCGGATGGAGTGTTTGGGCAATTGTCAAGCAAATTATCTACTCCGTCATTGTCATCATCTGAGGATTGTCCAAAGGAACATCCGTCTTGGTCAACAGAAGCACCCGATGGTGTGTTGGGGCAGAGGTCATCATCATTTGCAACACCATCGCCATCATCATCTTCAATGGAGGTTGTGCCATCGTTGGTGGAGAAGAATTTGATTCCATCATTAAAAGAGCCGACAAAGTAGAATTCATCATCTACGATTTGGATTTCACTTTTCCCTCTCCACATGGTTTCCCGAAGCCCGTCAGTCAATGTCATTTCAGAAACCGGACTGTCTGCAACGCTTCCATCCGAAGCGGCAAGAAGGGAACTTTGTGAGAATTTTTTGTACTTGAGTATCTCTTCTTGGTCAAGGTTTTCGTTCCATATATACTCTCCGTAAAGCACATGCAAGTCGCCATTCGAATCAAAATCATAAGTGATAGTTGTCCCGTCTATATTTTCATCATCGGTGAGTTGCACACTCGTGGTATCAACAGCAGCTTGTACCTCATTATAGCAAGGGTCTGTAGATGATTCATAATACAAATCTCCATCTTCCGCTATCCAAACGGACTTGAACTTTCCGTTTTTCATAGAGTGCGAGCCCGCATAGTTTGGATATCCGGTAATCAAACAATACGCTCCTCCATCTTGTTCTCCATCAAATTGCTTGTGAACCATACCCTCAGAGACAATGGTTGTAGAACCAGTATTATAAGAATCATACCAGGTTGCTCCAATGAGAATCAAGTCTGAATCTGAATCAAAATTGTTTGTGAATTGTAATCCATCATATTGAACTCCTGGGGTGGGATTTGGCCAGTTTCTATCTTCATCATAATAATCTGAAGAATCGTATCGGATATGGTCAATATCAAAAGACGGATAGTATGGCGTACGGTCAAATGGACCAAGAGAGGCAGGACGTGCTGAATTTGCATCAATCGTATCATTGAGCCGAGTCACCACGGAGATTCCATTGATTTGGTTGGAATCTTCCCAAAGATAGCCCGAACAACCGACCGAACTGTTGCTGAACATGAAACATGTGATTTCATCACCCATGGCAATGGTGGTAATGCCGTTTTGAACATCCCATTCAGAGCTGGCATGGTAGATCGATTTTGCTTCGGTTCCAGTTGCTACATCACGACCATCAGTATCCTCTTGATGACCATGTTGTCCAACTGCATTTGGCCCCCAACAAACTGCATCATGCCCCGTCATTCCACTCTCTGCATGATTGGCGACACAACTGTCTGCGAACCCTGAATATATTCTCGCAGGCTCTGCAGGATCAGTGGCGGCTGTATCGTGTGTGACCGATGACCAAGTCGTAGGCCTGTCTTCACTTCCAAGTTGACCGAATTGGCCAGCGCCCTGGCAGACCGTTTCCCATTTTGAGTTGGGCAAACTCTCGGTGAAACACATGAAATCAAAACCGATAGAAAGGTCGGTAATCGGAAGGCCTGACTCCATCAGTATGGGGGTATGTTTGGCCGTTTCATCGCTGTTTAATTTTCCACCGATATTGGCTCCCCAGCATGAGAATGAAAAATCAGCATGGACGGCACAGAAGTCTTCAGAGGCCCAACCACCGACGATTCGTATCGCTTCAAAATTCGGAATCTGATGTGGAGTAAATGGGGCTTGATTGAATGTTGAGGCTTGTCCATTACTGTCCGTACTGCCCCAGCAGTATACAGAAGAATCTTCCATGACTGCACAAGAACCTTCCTTTGAGGCTGCAACACTTACCGCCTTGAGGTTTGATGGAAGGGGCACGAGATATGGTTCATCACTATCGACAAAGTCCCCATTTCCAATCTGTCCATAATCTCCATCTCCCCAGCAGTATACGTCTCCTGCATTTGTAAGACCACACGTGTGGTATTCCCCTGCGGTTACTGCGGTGAAGAACGTCGTAGAATACCCCGCATTTGATGATGGAATACTGACTTCATAGCCCAATAAACTGGTCTCATCGCCATTGATTGAGAGGTAATCTCCGACACCCAATTGCCCTTGAGAATTATCACCCCAACACAGGAGTCCATTATGCAATGAATCATTGCCAGCTTGAACTGCGCAAACATGCTTCTTTCCAGCACTCATTTGAGTTTTGTAATCAAGGTTGAGTGCTGTAAAATTCACTTCAGCATCCGCACTTAAACCGTATTCCTTGTTGAGTTCCCAATGGTTGCCCAATTCTTGGACTGAGGTGAACTTACCTTTGCAGCAATTCCCCGGGTAACTTGGATGATTTCGATCAGGTACGCTGACGAGCATCAATTCCTCGTCACTCGTTAGATAAATGTCCAAATCATCGAAGCTTATATGGCCATCATTGGGGGTCTGCCACAATGTTTCAGCATACCATCCGCCTTGTCCGTCCTCAAACATCGTCGTATTTATCTCAAACAATGAATATTCTGCCCAAGCGTTGATGATGACATAAATGGTGTCGTTCGAAGAAACCGTCGCTGAAATCTGTTCTGCATAAGCGTACGAATCCGCCCAGAGAGGTTGAAGGGCAGTTTCCTGCCATGTCCCTCCAAAATTGTTGGCCCAATATGGAGTTCCTGCAACGGACCCATCATCTTTGTACACGACATAAAATGCATGCGTGACTCCAGTTGAATTCACCACAAAATCAACCCCGGTTGTATCACATACGTCATCATCGTTGTCGAAATCAAGCCCACAACTGGTAGGGAATTGATGTATCCATTCGCCTTCGGTCCACGAATCTCTTGATGAGACCTCCATTATTTCCTCAGTAATTGTGTTGAATTCGTATGTCGTATTGGGTAAAGTGCCTAAAACCATGGTTAGAGCAATCAAAGCGACAATCTTGCGGGTCATATCTGGCCATTCGTTGTGCATTTTATGACTTTATTGGTAAAATACGCCCTTTCTTTTTTTTAATTCCTGCCGACATTTTCAATTGACTTAGAAGTTGATTTTTACCTTTGATTTTTGACGGTGGTTTCAAAGTGCGTCTCCACTTCGGAGACCTGCCGGAGCATGTCTTTGGCGGTGAACTGCATGGAACATCCCCTGTTTTTGGACTATGGACCCATTCCTGGATGGGTAATTTTGTTGATGCTTTTCGGCGTATCTGGAGGATTTTTTCTTTTTCAAGTTCAGAAGGCTACTCGCTTGGTCCTCAAAGGGAAGCCGGAAAACCGGTTTGATAATTGGGGCACTCGTATCAAGGAAGTAGCGACCGGTTGGCTTGGACAAAAGAAAGTTCTGAAAGACCGTGTTGCTGGAGGCATTCACGTTCTCATGTTTTGGGGTTTCCTGATGCTCTCAACCGACATGTTTGACCTTGCAACCGGCAATCAATTCTCCCAGAAGGTACTGCCCGAAATGCTTCGTGGCCCCTGGAACATCGTGGTTGAAACCGGCTACACCATCGCCTTTGTTGGTTGCGTGGCTGCTTTGGTCCGGAGGGTTGCCTTTACCCCTGAGAAACTCAAGGGCAAGTCGCAGCTTGAAGGCAACGCTATCTTGCTTCTTATCATGACCATCACCACCACCTCCTTCGTTGTGGAAGCCGGTGAAACGACCATCTCAAAAACTTGGGAACCCATTGGCTGGTGGGTTGCTGTAACAATTGTGCCGAGTGCCAGCATGGTCATTGCAGCCTATTGGGCTCACATGGTGGCCATCTGCGTATTCCTGTTTTTGATTCCACTTTCCAAGCACATGCACTTGGTCATGGCCTTCCCGAATGTATTTTTCCACGATTTGCGACCCATGGCGACCATGGAACCTCTTGCAAGAGGAGAAGACGGCAAGGCCGTTATGCTGGATGACTTGGATTTGGAATCCTTCGGGGCAGTCAACTACACTGACTTCACATGGCGAGACCTCATTGATGGATGGGCTTGCACCTCATGTGCCCGATGCCAGGACGTTTGTCCTGCGTACGCAAGCGGAAAGGCACTCAACCCAATGGAAATTATTCACGATGTCCGCCACTATGCAAACGATCATTCTGGAACGCTTCTTGCTGGCGAAACTCCCGAAGAGGACATCATCGCTCGATTTGGAGAAGACGCTATTTGGGCCTGCACAACCTGTCACGCATGCGTTGAGGCATGTCCAATTTACATTGACCACGTGCCCAAACTCACCGATGCTCGACGTCATTTGATGATGGAGCGGATGGAATTTGACGAAAAGGTCGAAGACACTGTCATGCCCTTGATGGCGACGATTGAAAACCTAGAATCTGACTCAAACCCCTACGGGCTACCGTCTCACGAACGTGGTGATTGGGCTGAAGGATTGGACGTCAAGGTAGCAGAGCCAGCCGAGTACATTTACTTCGCAGGATGTGCAGCATCCTTTGACGAGCGTAACAAGAAAGTTGCTCGGGATACCATCAGCATCATGAAGGAAGCAGGTCTTGATGTCGGAATCCTCGGCATGCAAGAAGGATGCAGTGGAGATGCTGCTCGCCGTGCTGGAAATGAGTACCTCTTCCAGATGTTGGCCGAAACAAACCTCGCAACCTTTGAGGAAATCGGTGTCAAGAAAGTAGTGGCTTCATGCCCGCATTGTTTCCACACCCTTGGAAAGGAATACAAAGACTATGGCGGCGAAGACATTGAAGTCATGCATCACTCCCAACTCATCAACCATCTGCAAAAAGAAGGGAAGCTTCCAGAGCCTAAGCATGACGGAACGGTGACTTACCACGATCCATGTTACCTTGGCCGCATCGGTGGCGAATTGGATGCACCTCGGGATGCTATCGGGGGCGTTGACGTTGAAGCAGAGCGACACGGCCGTGATTCATTCTGTTGCGGCGCAGGGGGTGCTCAAATGTGGATGGAAGAACATGTTGACGATGGCTACGACCGTGTGAACGTGATCCGCTCCAAAGAACTTGCAGCAACCGGTGCGGAAACTGTCGCAGTCGGATGTCCGTTTTGTTCAACCATGGTCACCGACGGCCTCAACGCCATCGGTTCAGAGATGGAAGTCAAGGACGTTGCTGAATTGGTTTGGGAACAAATCAAAGCAAACGACGCTAAGATTGAGGCGAAGAAGGCTGAATCATCAGAACCTGCCAAAGCGTGAGTGTGAGTGCCTTGTGTGGCCTACCACAAGCAAAATTGCTTCAATGGTACGATGAGAATCAACGTGCGCTACCTTGGCGAGAGACAAGCGACCCTTGGGCAATTTTACTGAGCGAAATCTTACTTCAGCAAACTCAAGTGAGCCGAGGGATGGTGTTCTGGCATCGAATGGTCGAAGCCTTTCCAACGATACAGTCAATGGCGAATTCTCCTGTGGACAGGGTTCTGAAGGCATGGGAAGGTGCAGGGTACTACAGCAGAGCGCGTCGACTTCACGCATTGAGTCAATTGGTTATGCTTCCATCATCAGAGGGCGGCTTTGACGGCTCCCTTCCCTCATCTTACGAAGCACTGCTGTCCCTTCCTGGAATTGGACCGTACACCGCAGCAGCGGTCTCAAGCATCGCCTTCTCTCAACCCCACGCCTGCGTTGACGGCAACATCAGACGAGTTATGGCGAGACAACATCAGTTGATGGAGCCGTCCGCTCGGGACGTACAATCTTGGGCAGACCAACATTTGATTCACCATCGCTCAGGAGATTGGAATCAAGCGTTGATGGAACTCGGGGCTACCGTATGTACGCCCAAAAAACCTCAATGCCACAGTTGCCCAATTCAAACTTCATGCCGGGGTAGAGACACGCCTACGGCCTATCCTTTGCCGAAGAAAACCAAGGTTAGAGAAGTCACCCTTTGGGTGTGTGTTGAATTTGACCGTCTCGGAAATCCAATCATCAAACAGCGACAACAAGGTGGATTGTTTGGTGGTTTATGGGGGCCACTACTGCACGAAGGGGAACGTTCGGATGCGGGGAACAATGAGGTTTATGCAGGCACTGTGGCCCATAAATTGAGTCACCGTGCAATGACCGTCCACGTGTACGTTTCTACTCAAATAAGCCCCGATTCAGGTTTCAATCCCGCGGATGTCGCCATGTCGGTCCTGGATCAAAAAATCATTGAAACCGCTTCCATGTCGAGGTATGACTCCGCCTAAACATTTCAAAAATCATGATATAACCCGTGCCGGTAATGATTCTATGGAATGGACTACCCTGGGTTCTTTGCTCACCCTTCTTGCTGTTGGAATGGCCGTTCCCGGACCCAACAATTCTACATGCGCCGCACATGCATCAATACACGGCCGGCGCTCGAACATTCCGTTGATCATCGGGCTTGGGATTGGATTCTTTGGCGTGAATGTACTTTGCGGTTTAGCGGTCAATTCGTTTAATCCAGAAAGTTTCGTTGGGAAATTGTTTCACTATCTTGGCTCCCTACTCATGATCGTTCTGGGAGTTTTTCTGATCTTCATTGGTCGTTCAAAGTCAATATTCCATAGGGTTGAAACAATTCCAAAGTTGGGATTGATGACAGGGATTGTCATGCAGATTGTGAACACCAAGCAATGGATGGTAATTTTTTCTTTGATGACCGTCATGCTCGCATCGTTTGACTCCGAATCCGGTGGTATTCCAGGCGGTGTTGCTGGTACGCTTGTCTTAGCGACCATCAATACCACCTTCGGATTATGTTCAATGACAGTTTGGACCTATATTGGGTATCATCTCCAAGGCCGGATTTCAAACCCCAAATACTCCAGAGTCGCAGTCCTTGGTTTAGGGGTTTTGCTGTTGATTTTGAGCCTGTTAATGCTGTTAAGATATCATTTCGCTTGATTGGATTTGTGTTCAGAACTGACATGTTGGTCTGATTCAACCCGTTTTAAATCCATTCCAAAGGATGCTAAAGCCATCATGAGTCCACCAACAACAACATATTCTGCTGGCCCTGCAAAATTGATACCAAATTGAGCCTTATTGAGAAACTCCTCTGTGGTTAATCCGTTGGTGTCAAAAGTACTCGCGGCGTACTGGAACGCCACAATCATCACGACAAGCGCAATGAGTGAGGTTGTAATTCCGACTCTCCTTAACCTCGCACCTGGGCTTGTTGAGGGATCAAGCGCAAGATGTCCCATTGCGGCCCAAACGATACCACCGCCGAACGCAATCATTGATGCATAGATGTGCATGTCAATGTGGTCGTACATGTCGTAATATGCTACCAATATCACATGGAAACCTACAACGATACCAAGGCCACACGATGCATCCCATAGCCGCTGCCTCTCTGGGTTCAGGCCATGGTAGAGGTGCCAGGCGAACATCATCTGAATGATTCCAGTTAGGATAAGCCCTGATGTGAACACAGTTCGTTGAAGCCCAGGGTAGTCGGCTTCTGAAATAAAGATGGGAAACGTCCGTGCTCCGTTGGAAAAGTGGACGGCCATTGCAATCATCACGGTAACCGTTGGAACCAACCAACTTAGAACAGCAAGGATATCTCCTTGTTTTTGGGTCAACGGTAAGCGTCGACCGTATCTCTGATGCACGTGTCAAATCCCTCCCATTCCATACCAAGTACTCGCTCTGCCTTTTCACTTGAATAATTCGTGTCCCCTTTCTTGAGAGATTTAACCACTGCGCGGGTCAAATAGCGTTGCTTACCGAATAATCCTCCGAACCAGTCTTGGAATACTGCGATGGGGAGCAAGGCGTTAGGCAGTGCGATTTTAGGCGCTTTCGTATCTGGATACAATTCTCGTATTTTCCTACAGATGGTTGAAAGCGTTTGATTCGTGTGTGGTGCGAGAATGAATCGCCCTTCTGCTTCTTCAACCTCAAAGGCACGACGATGGGCTCGTGCAACATCACGGACATGGACTACGGCCATCGGAAATTTAGGAGCAACCGGGAAGGCCCCTTTCATAGCATCTTGGAAGAAATCTACGCTGGGTGTAGGGCGTGAAAAACCTCCTCCAAGTACTGCGGTTGGGTTGATGACTCGGACATCGAGACGAAGCTGCTTAGCAAGTTCCCAGGCCAACTTTTCAGCTTGGGTTTTTGCAGTCGTGTAAGGGAGGTTTGTGTCTGTCTGCCAGTCGGATTCATCCTTGATTTTACCCTTCGGCTCAGTTCCCACTGCGGCGGTACTTGAGGTGTAAATCACTCTTGGAATTTGTGCGTCTGCAGCGGCGTGAAACAAGTGCGTTGTGCCCTTGTTTGCAGTGTCAAGAATCGCTTGTGTGTCACCCTGTGTGCTGTAGATGGTCGCCGTATGAAACAGTCCATCGCACCCAGCCAAGTGTTCTGACCAACCATCAGCATCCAACACATCACCCTCAACAAGTTCCAAACGGTCTTCTACCCCCAAATCCTTTGCATGTTGCAACACATGGTCTACCTTTGATGGGTCGGTGAGTGAACGAACGGAGCCCTTGACGCTGTATCCATGCTCAAGCAGGTCGCGAACAATATGGTTTCCAATGTGACCGTTTACACCGGTGACGAAAATTCGGCGTTCGGAATCCTCTTCCATACCCCCGTCCAGCCACAGGTCCTGTATGAACCTTCAAGTGTGGCCGCATACACCGCCGCATGAGACCCATGCCCATTCGCATTCACGACACGAAACGACGTGAAAAGGTAGCCTTCACCACGCTTGAACCGGGCAAAGTTTCGATGTATGTTTGTGGAGTCACGGTTTACGACCGCTGTCATCTTGGCCATGCCCGATGTTACCTTGCTTTTGATCTCATTCACCGTTGGCTTGAAGCAAGTGGTTTTGATGTAAACTACGTACAAAATTTCACCGACATCGATGACAAGATCATTGCTCGCGCCAACGAACTGGACGGAGATTGGAAAACATTGGTGGACCAAAACATTGAGGGCTACTACGAAGATATGGACGCGCTCAACATTCTCAGAGCCGATACATACCCAAGATGCACAGATTACGTCGACAGCATGATCTCAATTACAGAAGACCTTATCGAGAAAAAGCACGCCTATGTGACGGAGGATGGCGTCTACTTTCATGTTGATTCTGCCCCTGAGAAGTACGGTATACTCACCGGCCAATCCATCGACGCAGTTCGTTCTGGTGCGGGCGGTCGAGTTGGTGGGACTGGCTCTGGGAAACGTGACCACAAAGATTTCGCATTATGGAAGGCAGCTAAGCCCAATGAACCCACATGGGAGTCGCCTTGGGGACCCGGTCGTCCAGGATGGCACATCGAATGTACGGCGATGTCTCTTGACCACTTTGACAAGGAATTTGACATTCATGGAGGGGGTCACGATCTGCGGTTCCCTCATCATGAGGCGGAAATTTTCCAAGGCGAATGTCACACTGGGCATTCACCGGTCGTTCACCATTGGTTGCACAATGGCTTCGTGAACATCGATGGGGAAAAGATGAGTAAGTCCCTCGGGAATTTTTGGACGATTCGCGACATTCTACAGCAGATTGATGCTATGGTGCTCCGATTCGCTCTCATCAACGCACATTATCGTTCACCTATTGATATGAATGAAACCCTCCTCAAAGACGCAGAACGAAATTACAACCGAGTTCTCGAATCGTATGTTTCGGCCTTGAAGGCGTGCACCGATGAATCACCAGTGAGCCTTCCAAAACCCGATTTGACTTCGAAGCAACCTCTTGCTAAGGCTTTGGGCTTGCTTGAAAAAATGGGTGAAGGTTTCGCACGGGCCATGGATGATGATTTTAATTCAAGAGAAGCCGTTGCTAAAGTTCTCGGTATGGCCCGTGAAGTCGGGAAAATGTTGCAATCAGGGCTTGATGAAACCGACATGAATGCATTTGCTAATTTCGCAGTACAACTTCTGGAAGAGACTGCAGGAACCGTTCTTGGTATTCTTCCAAGTCGTGAGATGGCATTAGCTGAGCCTGAAGAAGACCCACGCCGAACCGAGATTGCTGATGAGGTGGAAGGATTGTTGTTGCAACGAAGCGAAGCAAGAACCAACAAGGATTGGTCCCGTGCAGACGCAATACGAGATGAACTCGGTGCGCTTGGCGTTGTTATCGTGGATACACCGGAAGGCCCAACTTGGGACCTGGCCTGATTCACTCTTCTTCTTTCGGAGGTTCCATCGGAGGCATCGATGGTACAAACGCAACATCTTGCAATACTTCCTCGTTTCCTTCTTCCCACATTTTCTCAATGCGAACCTCAGCGGCTAGGGCGTCTTCTCCTCCTCTGGATACAAAGAACAAAGCAACAAGCAAGACAGCAACAAGGCCGAAGAACAACAACAAGGCTTTGTCCTTGGTTTCTTCTTCGCTTGATTGCTGGTCATCGAGTGGATTATTCGGGATGTCCGTTCCTCCATTGTCGGTGGAATCGCCGCTGGTATCGGTCCCACCATTGTCGGTGGAATCGCCGCTAGTATCGGTATTTCCGTTGGTATCACCGGAATTATCGTTCCCTCCGTCATTGCAAGGTGGATTGGTTCCGTCATCACAGGGTATGACGGTTGGTCCTTCGATCACCTCAAAGTTAGTAACATCAGGTAAATTCTCTGCCCGGTCATAATAACGGTCGTACAACAACGACATGCTGATTTGAGCGTTGGCGTTTCCTGACCCGTTGAGGACGTTGAAGTATCGTTCATCGCCATAGGTGTACCAAGGGTCAAGTCCCACGTTTGTCATACCGGATGTCACGCTGTTAAAGTCAGATGCATCGCCAAAGGCTGCTGACATTTCATCAGGGTCAAATCGCATAGCCATGGAAAGATTTTCAGTGATGCTGGCCCATGATTGGGATCCTTCAGGTGCTGCAAGGTAGGTGATGTCCAGAGATTTTCCAAAGGCTCCAGCAGGTTCGTGGTCGGTGCCTTTGAGCGCAGTCATCATGTCGATGTCTCCGTAAATAGCCAGTCCACCTACGATTGAAAGACGAATGTCAGGGTCAACTGCATTGATGAGATTTCTGTAGGGGTTGGTGTGGATGTTGTCGACGACGACCAAGTCTGCTGCGGTTCCTTTGCTGATGGTGCCGACTTCGTTCTGCCAGTTTGTAGCAAGTGCGGCTCCGGATGTGACCATTTCGACCATTTCATAATCGGTGAAGATGTCTCCAAGCATTTCATCGTCCCACAAATCAGCAACTTTCAGTTCATGAAGTGGCGATTTTGAGCCAGAGGGTGCCCAGTCAGGTGCAAGGGTGATGTGTACTCCTGCAGCCTTTGCTGCTGCGACATCTGCAGTATTTCCGTACAACAAGAGATTGGACAGGGGCGACCAAACCAAAGTAGAGCCTGCCGCCGCCATTTGTGTGAATTCATTTTCTCCAAGCGCAACGCCGTGAATGAGAACAAGTTCCCCAACCAGCAGATTATTCTGTACGAGGATGTCAAATTCGGCCCGACTGCGTTCGTCAACTCCTTCGGCAATGTGGACAAACCAAGCGTCCAATTCTCCACTCGCATTTCCGTTCTTGATGTGATTTCCGACGTAATCTGAAGTGAGCTCCGTGACCTTGGTATGGATTTCATCTCTTTGGAAGTTGTAATCCTCAATATTGCGGGCTAAGATGGTCCCATAGCTGTCACTGGGGTTCATTGGGCTGCCTTGTGCAGCGGTTGTTCCGCCGACAATTGACTTCATCTCAATGTACTTCATGGCTTCCGATTCCATGTTCCAATAGGGTCCAGAGTGGACCAACATCTTGGGCTTAGTCACTTGTTCGCTGTAATCGGGGTGATTCTTCCACTCGTAGCGGTTGTTGTAGCCGCCCCATTCGTTTTGGCTGTTTTGTGAGAGGTGGGTATCCATGTCCCAAAGTGGAGCTTGATTGTAGTGCAAGTGATTGTGAAGGTCGATCAAACCTGGATAGATGGTTCCATCAGTCTCAATCACAGGAACGTTGGAGATTTGAATGTTTGAGGGAATGGTATCGCCCCAAACAGCTTCAATCATTCCATCTTGAACAAGAATGTGTCCTTCGTTGATGACATGCGCTTCCCCAGTCATAGGGACGACTCTTCCTTTGAGGATGTATGCACCCTCATGGGTGTTATCGCTAAGGCCGTAGCAACGAACCATGTTTTGAGCAACGACGTAGGTGGCTGAGCCATCCCATCCTGGTGTAGGTGGGCTAACTTTGGTAACCGTCCCGGAGAGGTCCTTCATGTACGAAGTGTCCCACCAAGAGTCTTTAGCAGGGTATGAAAGTGAGTCGATGAGATTCCCGTTGGCGTCAGAGATGCTTGCTGAGTCCGGATCGAAATAATCCAGTTCGATTCGGGAGCTGTCTCGGAAAATCACGATGTATCCGTCCGCTTCGATGGTTGTGTTCCAAGCAAGACGGCATGGGGCAGAGCCTGCCTCGGGTGAATCGTCAAGGAGCCAGTTTGAGACATCAATCGGTTCAGACCCGCTGTTCCAGAGTTCAATGAACTGGTCGGAAGATGATCCGGTATAACCATCGTTATTCCAATCCGTACCGTTGTAGTCTTCGGAAGACGCAGACACGAGGATTTCACTGATTCGGAGATCACTGGAATCTCGCCCTGTTGTAGACATGATTTCTAGATCTTCTTCCATCGAGATTGCAGGTCCAACCGTGGACATCAAGAACAGGGCTGAAAGAAGGATGGCGAGTGTGGTGCCGTTACGCATGTTCTGTGGGAGAACGATTCAGCACATCAAGCAATCCCTTGTTGTCTCTGAATGTAGGACATGAGTTCAAAAGGCACCAATGCTCGGGTAATTTTATGCCCACCATTGATTTGACCGAACCCATTTTCGCAGAAACCATCGAAAACAACGACATTGTTATCCTTGACTTTTGGGCCGAATGGTGTGGCCCATGCAAGGCGTACGGCCCTGTGTATGAGCGAGTATCGGAAAAATATCCTGATGTTGTATTCGGGAAAATTGATACCGAAGACCAGCAACAACTCGCAGGAATGTTTGGAATTCGTTCAATTCCGACAACCATCGTTTTCAAGGAAGGAATCGGTGTATTCATGCAACCTGGTGCCCTCCCCGAGCAAGCCCTTGAGGACCTCGTTGAGAAAATCAAGGAAATTGACATGGATGAAGTGCGAGCCGAAATGGCCGAAAAAGAAGGCAATGAATCCTAAGGCCCAAGCATCCGATTGGTTCAAGAAACGCAGCCTCACCGGTTATCACATGGACGTCAAGCCTTGGCTCGTGATGCTGCTCTTTACTACGAGCATGCTCGCCGGATGTTTTGGAGAACAAAAAATCGACGATGGAGGCATAGAAGCCCCGTACGACGTTTACCCTGACCCGTGGGACAGGACAAACGTGTCCTACGATGACAGCGATGTATTTTCGCGAGTTACCGTTGAAGGCTCACATGGAATTGCTGACGTACAATCCGTGTATGTTGAGGTTCCAAGCATCACTGCCGCAGACGGCGGTTCCGGGGTCACCGGTGGGGCAGAAGTCCACCTTGGCCTGTGGCTTCCAGTGATCGAAGGATGCGATTATGAGAGCGAGAGTTTAGAGGAATCCTGTCTTGTTCCAGTCATTGCCGAAATCGGCCCATATTACGACGATGGAGACGTTGATGCCTTGACACCAGCTGACCGCCTCGGCAGGATGTTGATTGAAAATTATGTTCCGCATGGTTTTGGCGTTGCCCAAGTTTCAGTGTTTGGAACTGGCGAATCAAATCATTGCATGGACCTCATGGGGACCGATGAACAACGAGGTATCGATGCCGCAGTGACCTGGTTGGGGACCCAAGCATGGTCGAACGGTAATGTTGGTATCATTGGAAAATCCTACGACGGCTCGACGCCCTGGCAGGCTGCAACCTTCGGCAATCCTCACTTGGCTACCATCGTCCCGATGTCCGGTCTCATTGGAGTTCATGAGTTAATGTGGCGCAACGGAAGCATGGAAGCAAG
>ERZ1049444.1116-NODE-1116-length-21162-cov-7.594637_pt1 | contig 21162 bp, 20 predicted proteins | sample MGYA00383101_ERZ1049444 | MGnify/ENA primary metagenome ERZ1049444 (study PRJEB29581, sample SAMEA5548371) | metagenome | biome: marine; feature: coastal; material: water | depth 50 m | study: Short-term variability in the microbial, nano- and picoplankton...
CTATATAACAATTTCAGAAAATCTTGAGGTTAGCGGTTAGGGGTTTTTGCTGTTCGTGTGATCTTTGCGCGGCTAATTATTCTGTACTAAGCATTCAAAAAAGAATATTATTTAGCCATCCTTAAGTATTGCATTTGACTTGCTTTGGTTGACGCTGTGGATTAAATTTATACTTAAGGCCCATGTTAACGGGAGGCGCCGAATGAGGGATCCACAACACCATCTTGCCAAGCTAGATCCGGTTTGGGAGCGTATTCGACAAGAAGCCGAACAATCAATTCAGCGCGAAGCGCTTCTGGGCGGCTTCATGCATCAGATAATTTTGCAACATTCAGATATTGAAGCTGCGCTTTCTCATAGTTTGGCGCAAAAACTGGCCTCGGCGCAGATGTCTGAACAGGCGCTGCATGATATGTGTGCGCTGGCCTATGCGAATGAGCCAGAATTGGCGCTGGCGGCGCGGGCAGATATTATGGCAAGCTATGACAGAGATCCGGCCTGTCACAGATATATGCAACCGCTGCTCTACTTCAAAGGCTTTCAGGCTGTGCAAGCCTATCGCGTTGCGCATTATCTGTGGAAAGATGGCCGGATTGATCTGGCCTATGTTATGCAATCTCGAACATCCGAAGTGTTTGGGATCGATATCCACCCGAATGCCCGAATTGGAAAAGGTCTGATGATCGATCACGCGCATTCGGTCGTGATCGGGGAAACGGCGGTGGTGGGCGATAATGTCTCAATGCTGCATGCCGTTACCTTGGGCGGGACCGGCAAGGAAGAGCAAGATCGGCATCCAAAGATTGGTGATGGGGTGTTGATTGGCGCCGGTGCGAAAGTGCTGGGCAATATTCACGTTGGGCGCTGCTCGCGCATCGCCGCAGGGTCGGTCGTGCTGGATAATGTTCCCGAAAAATCCACCGTTGCCGGCGTGCCTGCAAAAGTTGTTGGCACCGCAGGGTGCAGCACGCCTTCAATATCGATGGATCAATTGCTTTCGGGCGAGGCGAGCCTGGACTGATAGTCTAAAACCTTAGGGTTTTGAGGGCCTATATGGTTGAGATGTAAAAAGCCCCGGCTGATAAAGCGGGGCTTTTTTAATGTGGCGTGAGCCCGTGCGGCGCTTAGGCCAGCATCGCCATTGGGTTTTCAAGGTTCTTGACGATTACATTTAAAAGTTCGGCGCCCAAAGCCCCATCAATCACCCGATGATCCACCGATAATGTCAAGGACATCACGGTTGCTACGCTCAACTCGCCCGACGCGGTTACGACGGGCTTTTTCTTGCCGGCGCCCACGGCTAAGATCGCGCCATGGGGGGGATTGATCACGGCATCAAAATTATCAATGCCAAACATTCCAAGGTTTGAAATCGCAAAGCTGCCCCCCTGATACTCATCCGGGGCCAATTTTCGCCCCTTTGCCCGTGTTGCGAGATCTTTCATCTCGGTGCTGAGCACGGAGAGGCTTTTTTGATCCGCATCTTTTAGCACGGGCGTGATCAGCCCCCCATCGATGGCCACAGCCACCGCAATATCAGCAGGGGTGAATTGCAATATACGATCACCGGCCCAAATGGCATTGGCGGTTGGCACCGTCGTTAGGGCCAGCGCGCAGGCTTTGATCACAAAATCATTGACCGATAACTTCACGTCACGTTCTGCAAGCGCGGCGTTCATCTCACCGCGAAAGCCGAGCAAATTATCAAGCATAACATCACGGCGAAGATAGAAATGCGGGACCGTTTGCTTGGCTTCGGTTAATCTGGCCGCGATGGTCTTGCGCATACGATCCAATGAGATTTCTTCATAGGCACGCTCAGCATATAGTTTAGAGATAGTTTCAAAATTAGCCGATTGGGGCGCAGAGGCCGCGCCGCTTGTGCTTGCCGCACTGGCCATTGAAGCCACTGTTCTGTCGGCAGACACAGCGCTTCCTGCCGCTTCAATATCAGCTTTTACGATCCGCCCGCGCGGCCCGCTACCCGATAATCTGGTTAAATCAACATTGTTCTGCGCTGCCAATTTGCGCGCCAAAGGCGTTGCAAAAAGGCGTGCTCCCTCTGCCGCCTTATCTGCGGCGGCGGGGGGCGCCGATGCGGGAGAGGAGGCGAGCGTTGCGGACTTTGCTGGGCTTGATGTGGCTGCTTCGGCGGCCGGGGCAGGGCTTGCAGGCGCGCTGGGCGCTGCTTCGACCTCTGAGGAGGATTCGCCATCTTCCAGTAAAACGGCAATCGCGCTATTCACGGCCACATTTTCAGTGCCTTCCGCGACCAAAAGTTTGCCAATGATGCCTTCGTCAACTGCTTCAAACTCCATCGTGGCTTTGTCAGTTTCGATTTCAGCCAGCAAATCTCCCGAGGCAACAGCATCGCCCTCTTTTACCAACCATTTGGCAAGCGTGCCTTCTTCCATCGTCGGAGACAGCGCTGGCATCAAAATTTCTATAGGCATGATCCGATCTCCTTAGCGGTAGGTAACAGAATGAACGGCGGCGATGACCTCATCGGTGGTGATCAGGGCATGACGCTCCAAATTTGCCGCATATGGCATCGGCACATCTTTGCCGGTGCAATTGATCACAGGCGCGTCCAGATAGTCAAAGGCGCGCTGCATAATCACGGCGGAAAGATGGTTGCCAATCGCTCCAACGGGGAAGCCTTCTTCCACCGTGACGCAGCGGTTGGTTTTTTGAACCGAGGCCAACACCGTATCGTAATCGATCGGCCGCAAGGTGCGCAGATCAATCACTTCGGCGCTTATGCCCTGCTCTGTCAGTTTATCAGCCGCCTCTAACGCGTATTGCATGCCGATGCCAAAGCTCACGATGGTAACATCTGTCCCTTCGCGCCAGACTCGGGCTTTGCCGAATGGAACCGTGAAATCTTCTATGTCTGGCACGTCGAAACTGCGGCCATATAAGATTTCATTTTCCAAGAATATCACCGGATTGTTATCGCGAATGGCGCTTTTCAGCAGGCCCTTAGCATCCGAAGCCGAATAGGGCATCGCCACTTTAAGCCCGGGAATATGCGCATACCAGGCTGCGTAATCTTGGCTATGCTGCGCGCCAACGCGCGCCGCCGCACCATTGGGGCCACGAAACACCATCGGTGCCCCCATTTGACCGCCCGACATGTATAGCGTTTTCGCTGCGGAATTGATGATTTGATCCATCGCCTGCATGGCAAAATTAAACGTCATAAACTCAACGATTGGCCGTAGCCCGCCAAAGGCTGCACCAACCGCTATTCCTGCAAAACCATGTTCGGTGATCGGCGTGTCGATCACGCGCTTTTCTCCAAACTCGTCAAGCAGGCCCTGCGAAATTTTATAGGCCCCTTGATATTCGCCTACTTCTTCGCCCATCAAAAATACGTTTTGATCTTGCCGCATTTCCTCGGCCATAGCGTCGCGCAAAGCCTCGCGCACCGTTTGTTGTTTCAGCGTTGTGCCTTCGGGCCAATCGGGCGCGGTATTCGGAGCCAGCGCGGCCGTTGCCGCTTTTGCCGGCGCAGCTGCCGGCGCAGGCGCCTCTGCTTGCGACGGGGCGGGCGGCGCGGCGCTGGGCTGTGCTGCAGCGGGTTCGCCTTCAGCCAGTATGGTTGCAATCGGGCTGTTCACTTTTACGTTTTCGCTGCCCTCTGCCACGATAATTTGCCCAATTATACCTTCGTCAACGGCCTCAAATTCCATTGTTGCCTTATCGGTTTCAATTTCTGCAATGATATCGCCAGCGGCCACAACATCGCCTTCTTTGACCATCCATTTTGCCAATGTGCCCTCTTCCATTGTGGGGGAAAGGGCAGGCATAAGAATTTCAATTGCCATCATAAATCTCCTTATGCTTTAGGCGTAGATATCCGTCCAAAGCTCGTCTAAGTCGGGCTCTGGGCTGGTCTTTGCAAATTCGGCGGATGCGTTGACGATGTCTTTGACGTCTTTATCGATCGCCTTTAGCGCCTCTTCTGTGGTGTGTTTGCCCGTTAACAAAAGGCTGCGCACAGATTCGATTGCATCGCGCTCTTCGCGCATTTTCTGAACCTCTTCGCGGGTGCGGTATTTGGCCGGATCCGACATGGAATGGCCGCGATAGCGATAGGTTTTGATTTCTAAAATATATGGGCCTTTGCCGCTGCGGCAATGCGCAACCGCTTTTTCGCCTGCGGCTTTCACTTCTAATACATCCATACCATCCACGGCCTGACCTTTGATACCAAAAGCCTCACCGCGGGTGTATAGATCCGGCGTTGAGGTCGAACGCTTTTGCGCGGTTCCCATCGCATATTGGTTGTTTTCGATCACAAAGATCACGGGTAAATCCCAAAGTGCCGCCATATTGAAGGTTTCGTAAATTTGCCCTTGGTTCGCGGCGCCATCGCCAAAATAGGCAAATGTGACGCGCCCATTATCAAGATATTTATCCGCAAAGGCTAAGCCTGCCCCCAGCGGCACTTGCGCCCCAACGATGCCATGCCCGCCGTAAAAATGCTTTTCTTTACTGAACATGTGCATGGAGCCGCCTTTGCCTTTGGAATAGCCACCGCTGCGCCCGGTTAATTCGGCCATAACTCCGTTTGGATCCATGCCTGCGGCAAGCATATGGCCGTGATCGCGATAAGACGTAATACGTTTATCCCCGTCTTCGGCAGCAGCTTCGAGCCCGACAACCACGGCTTCTTGGCCAATATACAAGTGGCAAAACCCGCCAATCAGGCCCATCCCGTAAAGTTGCCCTGCTTTTTCTTCGAACCGCCGTATCAGCAGCATGTCTTTGTAATAGCCCAAAAGTTCTTCGGGTGAGATATTGGGTTTAGCTGCCGCCTTTCGTGCCGCCATGTCGCGCCTCCGAATAAATTAGTTTAATGTTAAACCATTCCTTACAGCAAAACAAAAAAAGTTGCGAGCAAAATCTTTTTACGGTGTGTTTACTGGGTTTTGGCTGACGAAACGTTAGTTGACAACCAGTTCTGAGCTGCGGACATAGCCCAAAATTTCTCGTACACGTTCGTCTAAAAGATCGATATCAAGATATTCGTCCGACAAGCGTTGCGTGAGGTTTTCCATCTGGACGACCTCGGTGTTTAACCGCATCAATTCGCTGTTTAAATTGTCTGAGAAGCTGGTTATTTCGGCGCGGCGCAATACGCCATATTCCCCTTGAATGGCTGCAAAGGCAAAATAACTGCCCAAGCCGGTGGCCAGCGAAACCACGGCCAAGAGGCCCCAACCGGAATATGTTCTTGTTTGCGTCATACCTGCCTGTCATGCCCATATGTTTGGACTTGATTGAATTATGACACAGGTGATTCGCCTTGTGAATCCCCAAAGTTACTTTTGACGAGATTTTGTTGCCTAGGGCGGCAGTGCGCCTAGGCAAAAGGTGGGTTTGCCGCCGGTTTCATCAAAGACTCGCGTCTTCTCCTGCGACAGAGGCGTCGTATATTTCCTGAATTGATTGCGAAAGCCTTTGGTTGAATTCAGCGTCGGTTTGAGCTGCCGACAGGCCATCCAGCAGCGCCCGCGAAAAGCTTGCGATCATCCCTGCATTTTGGCGGAGGCGTTGATTGGCGATGGGGCGGGTGTAACCGCCAGAAAGCGCCACCACGCGCAGAACATTTTGATGCGCAATCAAGGGTGCATAGCTGTTGTTCACTTCTGGCAGGGTCAGTTTCAAAATAACAGATTGATCAGCGTTTAACCGATCCAGTTGGGTTAAAATTTCGTCGCATAACAGTGTTTCTGACGCGGCTTTATCCGCGCTTTGAATATTAATTTCAGGTTCGATGATTGGAATCAAACCATGTTCAAGGATCGTTTGCGCGACGTCAAATTGTTGCGCGACAATTGCGGCAATGCCCTTTGCGTTCGCAGAATGGATTACAGAGCGCATTTTGGTGCCAAAAATCCCTGCATCCGTGGCGCGCCTCAGCAGCGCGTCTAAGCCCGGTATCGGCTTTAAGGTTTGCACGCCGTTTTGCGCCTCTTCCAAGCCCTTATCAATTTTCAGAAACGGCACCACGTTGCGCGTGCTCCATAAATAATCGGCAACGCTGATCTCACCGACCTGCCGCATCATGGTGTCTTCAAAGAGGATCGCCCCAATGATTTTACGTCCATCAAATGCGGGCGCGGTCATCAGCCGGCAGCGCATCTCGTGGATCAGGGTGAACATCTCTGCGTCGGATTGGTAGGCGTTGGTTGAAATTCCGTATTCAGCAAGCGCCTTGGGCGAGGAGCCACCGCTTTGATCGAGCGCAGCGATAAAACCCTGCCCCGTGGAAATTTGGTCCATTTGCGTAAGAGTGCTCAATGCGCCATCCTTTTTTCAAAATGCGTTGTCCTGCCCGCTCAAAACGCAGGCAGACTGCCACCTTCTATCTTAGGGAAAGGTGGCAGCGCAAATATGATAGCGCCAACATATTGAAAAAAGTGATTATTTTTAAAAAAAAGGGTGCCTGATACGGATGCTCGCTTAATTTTGCGCGAGCGCAGCGACGCCAGGCAATGTTTTGCCTTCCATCCATTCCAAGAAAGCGCCCCCTGCGGTTGAAATATAGCTGAAATCCTGCGCAGCACCGGCTTTGTTCAAGGCAGCAACTGTGTCTCCACCGCCCGCCACCGAGATAAGCTTGCCAGCTGCGCTCAGCGCTGCGGCTTTGCGCGCTGCGGCGTTGGTTGCGCGATCGAAAGGCTCTAATTCAAAGGCGCCCAATGGGCCGTTCCAAACCAGTGTTTTGGCTGCCTCGAATACGGAAGCGATGGTGTCAATCGTATCGGGCCCGGCATCTAAGATCATCGCGTCTTTTGGGCAGGCCGCGGCGGGCAGGGTTTCATGGGGCGCATGGGCTGCAAAGGCGCGGGCGACCACAATATCCGAAGGCAAGATGATTTCGCAGCCGGCAGCCTTGGCTTTCGCCAAGATGTTTTGCGCTGTATCTGTCATTTCATGTTCGGCCAAAGACGCGCCGATTGCATGGCCTTGAGCGGCTAGAAACGTGTTGGCCATTCCCCCGCCGATCACCAAATGATCCACTTTAGTGACCAAATTGCCCAGAAGATCGAGCTTGGTTGAAACTTTTGCACCGCCCACCACGGCCACCACTGGGCGCTGCGGCGCGCCCAAAGCCGCCTCTAGGGCTTGCAGCTCAGCTTGCATCAAACGTCCTGCGCAGGCTGGAAGATGGTGGGTCAGGCCTTCGGTGCTGGCATGCGCGCGATGCGCTGCGGAAAACGCATCATTGCAGAAGATATCCCCCAACGCGGCCAGGGCGGCGGCAAATTCTGTAGTATTGGCTTCTTCATCTGCGTGAAAGCGGGTGTTTTCTAACATGAGAATTTGCCCTTCCCGCAGCGCCGCGCTGGCGGCTTCGGCTTTGGCTCCGATTGTGGCATCGGCCCAAATTACGGATTGTCCAAGCGCGGTTTCCAATGCGGGGATCAGCTGTTTCAGACTTAGTGCGGGGCTGGCAACGCCTTTGGGCCGGCCAAAATGGGCCATTAGAATGGGCATGCCTTTAGCCGCTAATATGTCTTTCACGGTTGGAACAATTTTTTCGATCCGCGTGGCGTCGCTGACTTTGTCGGCCTTCATCGGAACGTTGATATCGACGCGCAGAAGCACCTTTTTACCCGATATGTCCATATTATCTAAGGTTTTCCAGCCCATCTATTTCCCGCTTTCTTTCACTAAATTGATTCGATTCAAGCTCTGTATAAATGATCTGACGCGCGGTGCACCTTGTTCCCCAAAGGAATCCAGCATAGGAAGCTGCACCAGTTATCAGAAAGGATCGATCATGGCCGAGAAAAAGGCATCTAAAGCGAAGGCGAAACCGGCGGCAAAAAAGCCTGCTGCAAAGAAAACAGCGGCAAAATCTAGCCCCTATAAAGATCCTGAGAATACAATCTTGATTGAATTGAAATCGGGAACCGTTGTGATTGAACTTTTACCCGATATCGCGCCCGGACATTGCGATCGTATGAAAGAATTGGCGCGCAGCGGTGCCTATGACAATGTGTGCTTTCACCGCGTGATTGATGGTTTTATGGCGCAAACCGGGGATGTTAAAAATGGCAATATGGAAGCCGATTTTGATCTGCGGATGGCGGGAACGGGCGGTTCTGAATTGCCCAATTTGAAAGCTGAATTTTCAGGCATCCCGCATGATCGTGGCACGATCGGAGCAGCGCGCAGCGCCAATCCTGACAGCGCCAACAGTCAGTTTTTCATAAATTTCGGCGATAATCACTTTTTGAACCGGCAATATACGGTCTATGGGCGCGTGTTGACCGGAATGGAATTGGTGGATGAGATCGAGCGCGGTGAGCCGCCGATGACCCCGGATCGTATGATTAGCATGAAAGTGGCGGCTGATGTTTAAACTAAGCGCGTTATGTGCCGTTTTAAGTGGGCCGGCCTTGGCGGCAGGTTTGGTGATTGAGGTCGCAGGCGAGCAAAGCAAGGGAACAGTTACCATTGATTTGTTTGAAGAGATCGCCCCGCAACATGTTGAGCGCCTCACCACACTGGCAAGCGCGGGTGCCTATGATGACGTGGTGTTTCACCGTGTGATAGAAGGGTTTATGGCGCAAACTGGGGATGTGGAATTCGGAAAAGCCGGAGGCAACACCTCCATGGCAGGGCGGGGCGGGTCTGATTTGCCAGATCTGCCTGCAGAATTTTCCGATACGCCCTATGATCGCGGGGTAATTGGGATGGCGCGTGCGCAGAACCCCAACAGCGCCAATAGCCAGTTTTTCATCATGTTTGCCGAAGGATATTTTCTGAATGGGCAATATACGGTGGTGGGCAAAGTCACTGACGGAATGGATGTGGTGGATGCGATCAAGCTGGGCAAAGGCGCCAATGGCGCGGTTTTGGGCATGCCCGATCGTATGTCGAAAGTCACAGTGACCGATTAAACCAGCCGGTTTTGAACATTTAAATGCGCCTCGGGCTGAGCCTCTGCCTGAGGCGCGTTTTTATGTCACCAATTGCACCAGTGCGTGGCGCTTTTTACCAGCGCTCAGCTTGATTGGGCTGCCAAATGCAGCCGCATCCAGCATTAGGCCAGCATCGGTGAGCGGCTTATCATCCAGTTTGGCGCCATTTTCTGCGATCAAACGTTTGGCTTCTTTGCCCGATTTCACCAATCCTGCTTTGACGATCAACTGTACAATCGAAATTCCAGCGCCCAGATCTTCTGCGGTTAAATTCACGGTTGGTAAATCATCGCCAATGCCGCCTTTTTCAAACACTTCACGCGCCGTGGCTTGGGCTTTCTCGGCGGCATCTGCGCCGTGCAACAGCTTGGTTACTTCATGCGCTAAAACGGCTTTTGCTTCATTGATCTCAGAGCCTTCCAGCGCGCCCAGCCTCTCACATTCATCGACCGGCAGCTCTGTGTAAAGTTTTAAAAATCGCCCCACATCCGCATCTGTGGTGTTGCGCCAAAATTGCCAAAACTCATAAGGGCTGCGCATATCTGCATTCAGCCAAACCGCCCCATCAAGAGATTTGCCCATTTTCTTTCCGTCTGAGGTGGTCAGAAGCGGTGAGGTTAAGCCAAACACCGCATTGTCAACCACGCGACGCGTCAGATCGATTCCATTGACGATATTGCCCCACTGATCCGATCCCCCCATCTGCAGCAGGCACCCATAGCGCTGGTTGAGCTCTAGAAAATCATAGGCTTGTAGGATCATGTAATTGAACTCAAGAAAGGATAGTGATTGTTCACGATCCAGCCGTGATTTCACGCTTTCAAAACTGAGCATGCGATTCACCGAAAAATGCCGTCCGATATCTCTTAGAAATCCCAAATAGTTCAATTCATCCAACCATTCGGCATTATTGATCATCAGCGCATCGGAAGGCCCATCACCATATGTGATATAAGAAGAAAACGCGTTTTTGATGCCGGCGATATTTTCGTCAATCTTGGCGGGTGTCAGCAATGGGCGTTCATCCGCCCGAAAGCTGGGATCGCCCACTTTCGTCGTGCCACCACCCATCAGCGTAATCGGGCGCCCGCCGGTTTTTTGCAACCAGCGCAACATCATAATTTGAATGAGACTGCCCACATGCAACGATTGGGCGGTCGCATCAAAGCCAATATAACCGGGCATCCCGCCCGCCAGTAAGGCTTTGTCTAAGCCCTCATAATCCGTGCAATCGGCCAAAAATCCACGAGACATCATGATGTCAAGAAAATCAGATTTGGGTTGAAAGCTCATGGGTGGCCTCACATAGTTATTTTTAAGCGCTTCTATACTGCGGAAGCCGGGCAAGGAAAAGGGATCTTCGTGGAAAAGCTTGTAACGGCGGTTGGCGCGATGTCTGGTACATCTTTGGATGGGGTGGATGTGGCGGAAATCACCACGGATGGTCAGAAAATCGCCTCGTTTGGGGCAAGCGCCTATCACCCTTTTAGCGCGGCTGATCATAATATTTTATCTTTGGTGCTTGGGAAGTGGCCCGAGGCGCAGGGGCTAGAGACAGCGCGCGGGCTTATTCACCAGCGGCATTTAGAGGCCTATCAGATGCTTGATGTGGCTGAGCTATATGGGTTTCATGGGCAAACTCTGGCCCATGATCCAAGGGGAAGGGGAACCCACCAATTGGGCGATGGGCACGTTTTGGCGCAAAGGCTTGGCAAGCCCGTTGCTTGGGATTTTCGCAGCAAGGATGTGGCGCTGGGCGGACAGGGCGCGCCTTTGGCCCCGTTTTTTCATTTTGCCTGCGCGCAATGGGCGGGTTTGAACACGCCAGTGGCGTTTTTAAACTTGGGCGGTGTCGGCAATCTCACATGGCTCAACCCAAGCTGCGCGGCACCTGAAGAAAAAGCTGCCCTGCTCGCCTTTGATACGGGCCCGGCCAATGCCCCGCTGAACGATCTGATGCATCATCGTTTGGGGCAACCCGTCGATCAAGAGGGGCGCTTGGCCACCACGGGGCAGGTTGATCCAAAATTGCTGTCACGTTGGAAAATGCATCCTTATTTTTTTCAAAATGTTCCAAAATCCTTGGATCGCGACGCGTTTTCGGCAGAGCTTGCAGAACTGGCAGATATGTCTTTGCCAGATGCTTTGGCCACCGCGGTGGCCTTTGCCGCATTTGGCGTGGCGGAGGCGGTTGAGCGCTGCCCAATTGCGCCCGCTGCGCTTTACCTTTGCGGCGGTGGTCGCCATAATTTGGCGCTTTGTGATGCGATTTGCGCGCAAGTGGCCTGTCCTGTGCAGCCTGTAGAAGCGATTGGTCTGAACGGAGATATGTTGGAGGCCCAGGCTTTTGCGTATTTGGCGGTGCGGGTGCTTCGAGGGCTGCCCATTTCTGCTCCAATGACAACCGGGGTGCCTCAACCTATCTCGGGGGGGCGCATCGCGGGTCTTGATTTTTAATCTGAAAGTTTAAAAAATATTCCCTGTGGGCTTTGAACAAAGCGGGCTGAAGATCCCGGACGGGGCGGGTCAAAAAACAGCATAGACTTTGCCCGATTATTTACCTAAAAGCTGCTTACGTTAGCGCTAACAATTGTTTTATTTGATGGTGGCTGGCAGCCGGTTATAAAAGCCCAACGAAAAGAGGTGCTGACATGGTTTCACGCGTTATTCCCGTTGATCCGTTTGATTTGGTGATATTTGGTGGCACAGGTGATCTTGCAAAACGAAAAATTATTCCTGGTTTGTTTCGGCGTTTTGCGGCGGGTCAAATCCCGGCTGAGGCCCGCATTATTGGGGCGGCGCGCGCCAATTTGGATACGCCGGCTTATCGGGCGATGCTGCGGGACGCGATTCTTGAATTTGGGGTCAAAAACCCAGATGCGGATGTTTTAGCCGGGTTTTTAGATCGCTTTGATTATGTTGCAATCGACGCGATGGGGGAGGCTGGCTGGGAAGAGCTGGCGAAGAAAATGCGACCCGATACGGTGCGTGCGTTTTACTTTTCGGTTGCGCCAAGCCTGTTTGGCGCCTTGGCCGAACGGTTGCACAAGCGCGGTATCGCCCTTTCGGATAGTCGGATCGTGGTCGAAAAGCCGTTTGGCCGTGATTTAAAAAGTTCGCAGCAATTGAACGCCACATTGTCAGAACATTTCAGCGAAAAGCAGATCTATCGTATTGATCATTATTTGGGCAAAGAAACCGTGCAAAATTTGATGGCGATCCGTTTTGGAAATATGCTGTTTGAGCCGCTCTGGAATGCGCAATATGTTGATCATATTCAAATCACTGTTGCGGAAACCGTGGGCGTGGGCGGGCGCGGCGAATATTATGATAAATCCGGCGCGATGCGCGATATGGTGCAAAACCATTTGATGCAGCTGCTATGCTTGATCGCGATGGAGCCGCCCGCACAATTCAATCCCGATGCGGTGCGCGATGAAAAGCTGAAGGTGATCAGAGCCTTGGACGCCGTACCAGCGCATCATATCGTGCGGGGGCAATATGCCAGCCCAGACGGTCAAGAAAACTATCGCCAGGATGTGAATAATCCGCGCTCTTTCAGCGAAAGCTTTTTGGCTTTGAAAACCCATATCGGGAATTGGCGTTGGGCCGGTACCCCCTTTTATTTGCGCACGGGCAAACGCTTGCGCGCCCGCAGTTCGGAAATTGCTGTGGTTTTCAAAGAGACGCCACATTCTATTTTTGGCCCAGAAGCGGGCAGCCATCGCAACGCGTTGGTGATTCGCCTACAACCGGATGAAGGCATCACAATGGATGTTACGATCAAAGAGCCGGGCCCGGGCGGCATGCGCTTGGTTGACGTTCCGTTGGATATGACCTTTGCCGAGGCGTTGGGCCCTGAGGCCGAAGAAGTGCCAGATGCGTATGAGCGCTTGATCATGGATGTTATTCGGGGCAATCAAACGCTGTTCATGCGCGGGGATGAAGTGGAGGCGGCTTGGCAATGGACCGATCCGATCATTGAAGATTGGGAAAAGCGCAATGATGTGCCCAAACCCTATGAAAGTGGCAGTTCTGGCCCCGAGGATGCGCTGATGCTGATGCATCGTGATGGTCGCAAATGGCGGGATATAAAATGACCTATCAGTTCGAAGAATACCCCACGCGCGCGGCGCTGATCGAAAAGCTTAGTCAGGCCTTGATCGCCGATTTACGCAAGGCGCTGTCCAGCCAATCGACGATCAGTTTTGCGGTTCCGGGCGGCACCACACCTGGGCCAATTTTTGACCAACTCTGCCAAAGCGATCTGGAGTGGGCGCGGGTGAATATTTTACTGAGCGATGAACGCTGGGTGCCCAGCGATAGCCCGCGCTCGAATACCGCCTTATTGCGCAACCGTTTGCTGGTGGGCCCGGTTGAGGCAGCCAGCTATGTGCCGCTTTACGCCGATTATGCAACGCCGGAAGACGCGATGGAGCCGTTATCGCACCAGCTTAAAGCCTGTTTGCCACTGTCGGTTTTGCTGCTTGGAATGGGGGCGGATATGCATACGGCCTCGCTGTTTCCGGGCGGTGATCAACTGTCCTTTGCGCTGGGCGATAGCGCGCCGCCTTTGGTCGCGATGCGCGCGCCGGATGCGCCTGAGCCTCGTGTCACCCTCGCTGCCGCGGTTTTAAACGCTGCGCAATACAAACATTTGGTTATTTTTGGGGCTGAAAAACGCCAAGCATTAGAGCAGGCGCAAAGCTTCCCTGCGCAAGAGGCACCTATTATGGCCGTGCTTGCCGGCACGACGGTGCATTGGGCCGACTGACAAGCATAGCGCTAGGCAAAAGCAAGGAGATAAGGATGTTTGATGCGTTAAAGCGCCATTGGGATGCGCAAAAACAACAGCCCATTATGGCGCTTTTTGAGGCCAAAAACCGGGCAGAGCAATTTTCAGTTCAGGCCGATGATTTGCTGTTGGATTACTCTAAAACTCGGATCGATGCGATTGCGCGCAAAGGCTTGCTGGATTTGGCGCAAGCGCGCGGATTAGAAGAGCGCCGCCTAGACATGTTTCAGGGCGCCGCGCTCAATGAAACCGAAGGACGGGCCGTGTTGCACAGCGCATTGCGCAATTTAGACGGGCCGGATGTCTTTGTGAACGGCCATAACGTGATGCCCGATGTGCAAGAGGCGTTGCAGCGGATGACCCGTTTTTCCGAAGACCTGAGGAGGGGGCGATTTCAGGGGCCCGGAGGGCCAATCACCGATATAGTAAACATCGGGATCGGAGGGTCAGATTTGGGCCCTGCCATGGCTTGTTTGGCCTTGGCACCCTATCATGATGGCCCCAAATGCCATTTCGTTTCAAACGTCGATGGAGCCCATTTGCATGATATTTTACAAAATCTGGACCCAACGCGCAGTTTATTTATCATAGCGTCAAAAACCTTTACCACGATCGAAACCATGACCAATGCGCAAACTGCGAAAGCGTGGTTGGCCCAGCATGTGACGGATCCGGGGGCGCAATTCGTGGCGCTTTCCACCGCGCAGGAAAAAACCAAAGCTTTTGGGATTGCCGCCGAGCGGGTGTTTGGCTTTGCCGATTGGGTCGGTGGGCGCTATTCGCTTTGGGGCCCTATTGGGCTGAGTTTAATGTTGGCGATTGGCCCAAATGCGTTTCGCGATTTTCTGCGCGGTGCGCAATCCATGGACCGGCATTTTTGCACCGCAGAGCTATCGCAAAATATGCCAGTTATGCTCGCGCTTGTGGGGCTGTGGCATCATCAGGTTTGCGGCTTTGCCACCCGCGCCGTGCTGCCCTATGAACAGCGCTTGAGCCGTTTGCCTGCCTATCTGCAGCAGCTCGAAATGGAAAGTAATGGCAAGCGCGTTGATATGAACGGTCAAGATTTGCCATATCCGTCAGGTCCGGTTGTCTGGGGCGAACCTGGCACCAATGGCCAGCACGCTTTTTATCAACTGATTCACCAAGGCACCGCGGTTGTGCCGTGTGAGTTTATGGTTGCGCGGGAAGGCCATGAAGCATCGCTTGACACGCATCACCGGCTTTTAATCGCCAATTGCTTGGCCCAGTCAGAGGCCTTGATGCGCGGCCGCACATTGGAGCAAGCCCGCCAATTGATGATAGCGCAGGGGTTAATTGGCGATGAATTGGAGCGGCAGGCGCGGCATCGCGTCTTTCCCGGCAACCGTCCTTCAACCACGCTCATCTATCCACGGCTTAGCCCGTTTGTTTTGGGGCAGATTATTGCTCTTTATGAACATCGCGTATTTGCCGAGGGGGTTATTTTGGGAATCAATAGTTTTGACCAATGGGGGGTCGAACTGGGAAAAGAACTGGCCCGCGATATGGAGCAGTTGCTCAGTGGCGCGGCATCGGCCGCGGATAAGGATGGATCAACGCAGCGCTTGCTTGATTATATTCGCACCGCACAAAGTTAAAGCCAGCACTGCCTGCGCGCCGGCGCACCCGTTTGTCACCCAAGACCCCATTTTTGTTCAAGCGTTTCAATAGCCGCGATCCGATCCGCTGTTTTGGGATGGCTCATCAACCATGCGGGAAGACTGCCTATTTGCCCTGTCAGCTCTTCCAATTTCAGAAATAACGTTTTTTGCGCGTCGGTTCCCAATCCCGATTTGACCATCAGGGCTGCGGCATATTCATCTGCCTCGTATTCATCGCCGCGCGACAGACGCGCCATCAACAAATTTGCCACCAAGCCGGCAATCCATGGGCCTATCCCAGGCAAAACCCGCCCCAGCACCATCCCCAACGCGGCTCTTACGGCATTTTGGCCGGAAAAATCGATCATACGCCGACGTGCATGGCCCAGCGCAACATGGCCAAGTTCATGCGCGATCACCGAGGCCAACTCTTCTCCGCTGACATCGCCCGCCTTGTATTTATTGTAAAATCCACGGGTGATAAAAATCCGTCCATCCGGCGCGGCCAGGCCGTTGATCGGGTCGATCTCATAGATTTGAACGTTTAGCTTTGGAATATCCAGCGCTTTTGCCATGCGTTGCAACAGGGGGCTCAGCGCGGGATCCATTAAGGTAACAGATTGCTGATCCAAGGTTTTTGCAGTGCGCCAGGCAGAAAATTTATACATCACCAGCCCATAGATCAGAGCCAGAAGGATAGGAGAAAATCGCAACATGACTTTGATATGGCCTCAGGCTGCCGCCTTGACAAGCCCTATCGCACCAACTCTTTCATGCCACGCTCTAGCCCGGCCAAGGTCATCGGGACCATTTGGTCTTCAAAAATTTCTTGGATCATTTGAATGGATTGGGTGTAACGCCAATGCGTGTCCGGCACCGGATTGATCCAAATATTCGACGGCCATTGCGCGCGCGCGCGCATCAGCCAAGTTTGCCCTGACTCTGCATTCCAATGCTCATTCGCGCCGCCTGCATAGGCCACTTCATAGGGCGACATACTCGCATCTCCGACGAAAATGCATTTATAATCAGAACCATAGGTGCGCAAAATCTCATGGGTTTGGGTTTGATCGTTCCAACGTCGCGCATTGTCGCGCCAGACCCCCTCATAAAGGCAATTGTGAAAGTAAAAATATTCCAAATGTTTGAATTCGGCGCGGGCAGCTGAAAATAATTCTTCTACTAATTTGATATAAGGATCCATCGAGCCGCCCACATCCAAAAATAGCAGCACCTTGATCGCGTTGCGGCGTTCGGGCCGGGTTTGCACGTCAAGATATCCATTTTCGGCTGTTGAGCGGATGGTGCCATCAATGTCCAATTCATCCGCAGCCCCATCGCGGGCCCAGCGACGCAGGCGTTTTAAAGCCACTTTGATGTTGCGGGTTCCCAGCTCAACGCTGTCATCAAGATTTTTAAATTCGCGCTTATCCCAAACTTTAACCGCGCGCTGATTGCGGCTTTCGCTTTGACCTATGCGCACCCCTTCAGGGTTATATCCATAGGCGCCAAAGGGCGAAGTGCCTGCCGTGCCAATCCATTTGCTGCCGCCTTGATGGCGTTTCTCTTGTTCCTTCAGCCGCTGCTTTAAAGTCTCCATAAGCTTGTCAAAGCCGCCCAAAGCTTCGATTTCGGCTTTTTCTTCCGGGCTGAGATGCTTTTCCGCCATTTTTTTCAGCCAGTCAGAGGGAATATCCACCGCGTTCAGGATATCTGCATCGCTGAGGTTTTCTAAGCCTTTGAAGCTGGTTTGAAAGGCGCGATCGAACCGGTCAAGATGGCGCTCATCCTTCACCATGATGGTCCGGGCCAAATAGTAAAACCCCTCTAAATCATAGATCACCATGCCGGTTTGCACCGCATCTAGAAAACTGATGAATTCGCGCAATGAAACTGGAATGCCGGTTTTTCTGAGCGTTTCGAAAAAGGGCAGAAACATCGCGTTAGATCACCGTACGATCAATAATGATGGTGATGATCAAGCCGATCAGTGCAAATAAAATTCCATAGCCAGCGGCATATTGTGCCATATCCAGCCCTTTTCCTCTGCGCTTTCGCGCGATCGCCGCGCCTAAAATGGCACCAAATAATCCGCTCAATAGATACATAATTACACTCTGTTTTATGGGGGTTGCTTTCAGGATAAAAGCCAAGGCTCCGCTGGCTTTGATCTAGCCCCTTTATTTGTAAAAGTCACGCGCTCTGCTGATTTCAAGTAAAACTTTCGCGCGCTGCGATCAACGGCCGCTGCGCGCCATAAAGGCCAAGCGTTCAAATAAATGCACATCTTGCTCGTTTTTCAGCAAAGCCCCATGCAGTTTTGGCAGGGCATTGGCACCATCCCGCTGAAGATCCTCGGCGCTGAGATCTTCAGCCAATAAAAGTTTCAACCAATCCAGAACCTCGGAGGTCGAGGGTTTCTTTTTCAGCCCGGGTTGCTCTCTGAGTTCGTAAAATTGGGTGAGCGCGGCGGCGAGCAGTGATCCTTTGATGTCTCCATGATGCACCTGAACGATTTGTTTCAAGGTCTCGGGATTGGGAAATTGAATATAGTGGAAAAAGCAACGGCGCAAAAACGCATCGGGCAATTCTTTTTCGTTATTTGATGTGATGATCACGATAGGGCGGTTTATGGCGCGCACCGTTTCCCCAGTCTCATAGACGTGGAATTCCATTTTATCCAATTCCTGAAGTAGATCATTTGGGAATTCTATATCCGCTTTATCGACCTCATCGATCAACAAAACCACTTTTTTATCGGCTTCAAAGGCCTGCCATAACTTGCCTTTGCGGATGTAATTGGCCACATCGTGCACGCGTTCTTCGCCCAATTGGCTGTCGCGCAACCGGCTGACCGCATCATATTCATACAGGCCTTGCTGGGCTTTGGTGGTGGATTTTATATTCCATTCAAGCATCTCCAGGCCAAGCCCGCTGGCGACTTGTTTGGCCAGTTCGGTTTTACCTGTGCCAGGCTCGCCTTTGATCAAAAGCGGCCGTTCCAGCGTGACTGCGGCGTTCACAGCGATGGTGAGATCTTCCGTCGCTACATAGTTTTTGGTTCCGGTAAATTTCATTCTTTTGCCCATATTCATGCCAAGTTGCGCGGAACTTAGCGGGTTAATCATTTTGCTGCAATCTGTTGCTATTGAGTAGTGACAAGCCCGTCTTGTTACGGTAGGTGCGTGCCAATGGGAACGGAAAGTTGTGGAAGGAGACATGCATGTCATACTCTGATCCAAGCCAAGGGGTAGTAATGAAGCAAGAGAGTTTTATTCCGGATAGCTATACTCCTGCCGAAGACGAGCCATTCATGAATGAGCGTCAGGTGGAATATTTTAGAAGAAAGCTGTTGGATTGGAAAAATGATCTGATGAGCGACAGCAAGGAAACGATCGAAGGGCTTCAAGACGGCACGCGCAATATCCCAGATATTGCAGATCGCGCCAGCGAAGAAACTGATCGCGCGCTGGAATTGCGCACGCGGGACCGCCAGCGTAAGCTCGTTTCGAAAATTGACGCCGCGCTGCGCCGCATTGACGAGGGCGAATATGGCTATTGTGAGGTCACGGGTGAGCCTATTTCGCTTAAACGGCTTGATGCACGGCCTATCGCGACGATGAGTTTGGAAGCTCAAGAGCGCCATGAGCGGCGCGAAAAAGTGCACCGCGACGACTGAGGAAACCTGAAAAGCCGATCCGCTAGATCGGCTTTTTTATTGAGGTGAAACATGGAGAACGGCTTGCAGGTCCAGGTCGTAGGGGGCGGTATCGCGGGTTTGGCCGCGGCGCTAGCCTGTTCTCAAAGCGGCGCCAGTGTTCACCTCTGCGAGCAGGCTGCGGCGATCAAAGAGGTTGGGGCCGGTTTGCAAATCTCTCCCAATGGGCTGGCTGTGCTCAGCCGCTTGGGGCTGAAGGACGCGGTTGCGGATATTGCAGATCGCGCCGAGGCGGTGGACTTGCGCGATTACAAAGACGGAAAATTGGTTTGCCGTCTTGATTTGAAAACCCACGCGTCGGATCTGGATTTCTTGCTGGTGCATCGCGCCGATCTTATCCAAACCCTCTTTCAAGCCTGCAAAACGCAGGGGGTGCGCTTTGCCTTTTCGCAAAGCCTTTCCAGCCAAGATCTTTTATCTGGCGCTTTCGGCAGCGAGGCGGCAGCGAGCCCCGTGGATTTGGTGATTGGGGCGGATGGGGTGCGCTCAAACATGCGAACGGCTTTGCTGGGTCCATCTGCGCCGTTTTTTACCGGGCAGGTGGCGTGGCGCGCGCTGGTCTCCAATAGCATGGATCATCCCAATAAGGTGATGGTGCATATGGGGCCGGGGCGGCATATTGTGAGCTATCCGCTGCGCGGCGGCAGCCTGGTGAATTTGGTGATGGTACAAGAACGCAGCCTATGGGCGGGCGAAGGTTGGTCTCATCGCGATGATCCTGCGTATGTTCGAGCTGCTTTTGCTGATTTTGGCGGGCTTGCACATGTGTTGCTGAACGCGCTTTCCGAGGTGTATTTATGGGGTTTATTCCGTCATCCTGTGGCCGAGTGTTGGTTTCAGGATCGCAGCGTTTTAATCGGAGACGCCGCGCATCCGATGCTCCCTTTCTTGGCTCAAGGCGCCAATATGGCCTTGGAAGATGCTTGGGTGTTGAGCCGGGCATTGCATCTTCATGGTGCAACGCGGCAAGGCTTTCAGCGCTATCAGTTTTTGCGGCAAGCCCGCGTGAAAAAGGTTGTTGCAACAGCCCAAAGCAATGCCCGCAACTATCATCTCAGTGCCCCGCTGACCCGGTGGGTCGCGCATAGCGCATTGCGCGGTTTGGGGGCGGTCGCCCCAAGCGCAATGTTAAAACGCTTTGATTGGTTATATCGCTTTAATCCCGATACGGGGCTGTCCTAAAGATCTAATTGCGCCCAAACCGGCACGTGATCTGATGGTTTTTCAAAGCCGCGGATGTCTTTGTCGATGCCGGCGTCAAGCAGCAGGTCGGCGCAGGCAGGCGTCATGAGAATATGATCGATCCTGATTCCGTCATTGCGGTTCCATGCCCCGGCTTGATAATCCCAAAAACTATAATGGCCGGGTTCTGCGTGCTTGCACCGAAAAGCATCTGTGAAGCCCAAATGGGTGATTGCTTGGTAGGCTGCGCGGCTTTGCGGTAAAAACAACGCGTCATCTGTCCAAATTTCGGGGCGGGCGGCGTCCTCTGGTTGAGGGATAATATTGTAATCCCCGGCCATCAAGGCGGGCATTTCTGCGGCCATAAGCTCTATGGCGCGTTGGCGCAGGCGTTTCATCCAGGCAAGTTTGTATTCATATTTGGGGCCGGGGGCCGGGTTGCCATTGGGCAAATATAGGCCGCAGATTTTGAGCGCGTGCTTGCCGATGACAGTGGCTTCAATCCAGCGGGCTTGCACATCTTCGGGATCCCCGGGCAGGCCAAAGGAAATATCTTCCAGCGGCAGTTTCGACAAAATAGCCACGCCATTGAATGATTTTTGCCCATGGGTCACCACTTGGTAGCCACGATCCTCAAAGAGATCGCGCGGAAATCCTTCATCGACAGATTTAATCTCTTGCAGAAGAGCAATGTCCGGCGCGCTGCTGTCAAGCCAATCGCATAAGGCCGGCGTTCTGGCTTTAACGCCATTGATGTTGAACGTTGCTAATTTCATCTTCACCCCCAAGCTTCCCTTGCCCTGAGCCTTTAGCGGTGTCTTGCGGTTTTTCGCAAGCGAAACTGCGATGTAAGAATCACTTAATACACTTAAAAGTTGTAAATTGAGCCAGGAAGAGTAG